>OHWR01000998.1_pt1 | contig 11569 bp, 8 predicted proteins | sample 1579771 | NCBI WGS metagenome assembly OHWR01 (sample SAMEA3882542, study PRJEB24775) | human gut metagenome | biome: human-associated habitat; feature: intestine environment; material: feces | place: Netherlands | collected 2009/2010 | reverse complement strand
GAGTAATTCTATCTTACATCAGTTTGGAGGTTTACACAAACTTTGGGATACTCCCCAGGCAGAAGAAATCCATTTTTCCGGATCTCTCCTGCCTGTTTTTTCTCTGATCTATTTCATTTTCCCATTAGTTTGTACAAATCGCCACAAACTGTTTCATGCAACGATTTCCCGTATCATTGTTCATCTGTTCCGGATGGAACTGTACACCGTAGACACGTTTTACACTGTTTGAAATAGCCTCAACTGTTCCATCTCCTGCCCGCATATCTACCTGGAAACCAGGTGCCAGATCACGGATGGACTGATGATGATAGCTGAGGACACTCACAGAACCGGAATATACTCCTGAGAGCCATCCACCGGCAACCACATGTGCCGAATGCCATACACCCATGTGACCTCCAATATTCTGATTCAGTGTTCCACCAAAAGCGACATTCACCAGCTGTATACCTTTACAGATGCCAAGAACCGGTTTTCCGGCTTCGGCACTTCTTTTCACTGCATCGATCTGTCTGTCATCCAGTGCATTGTCGATATTGCTGCTTCCTGTATTTGCCTGTCCATATCGTGATGGATCCAGATCTCCACCTCCCGGAATAATGATTCCATCATACTGTGAAGGATCATAGCCTCCTGTGACGATCACGGCATCAACACCCATTTCTCTGACTTTTGCCGCCGTAGTTGCCGCTCCTGCCTCATTGTTACCGATAACTCCGATAAGAATATTCTTCCATACACCATTTGGTTTCAGATAATAATTTCTCTTTCCATCATTGATCCAACCGGTTTTCATGGCTCCGTCACCGCCAAAATAGTACCAGGAACCGTCAACCTGACCCCAGCCTGTCTGCATCGCTCCACTTCCGTTAAAGAAGTACCAAGAGCCACCCACAACGTTCCATCCGGTGAGCATGGCTCCGCTTCCGGCGAAATAATACCAGGTACCGTTAATCTTTTTCCAGCTATTAGTGATTCTACTTCCATCTGTTCTCTGGTAATACCAGGTGTTTCCGTCCTGTACCCATTTTGCATTCTGATCCGGGTCATAATTCGGGATCCAGTTCCCGTCAGCTCCTACCCAATATGAGCCAACCCATGTATTTGTCAGCATCGCTCCGCTTCCACCGACATAATAATTTCCAATCCATCGGTTGCTGCACATGGCACCACTTCCGTTCATATAATACCAGGAATTATCGATCAGATGCCATCCGGCTCCGACCATGGCTCCATTCCCCGGCACCATATAGTACCAGGAACTGCCGATATACGCCCAGCCTTCCACCATAGCTCCGCTTCCGGTCAGATAATACCAGGTTCCTCCACGGTTCAGCCAGCCTCGTTGCATCGCTCCGCTTCCATTCATATAATACCAGATGTTTCCGTCTTTCACCCAGCCGACCTGCATCGCTCCGTTTCCCGGCTGAAAATAATACCAGGTACCACCGATATTTCCCCATCCTTCTGCCATTGCTCCACTGCCGGTCAGGTAATACCAGGTTCCTCCACGGTTCAGCCAGCCCTTCTGCATCACGCCACTTCCATTGGCATAATACCAGGTCTGTCCATCCTGAAACCAGCCGCTTTGCATTGCCCCGGCGGAATTCATATAATACCATTTTCCACCGATCCATCGCCAACCGGTAGCCATAACTCCCTGATCGTCAAAATAATACCAGACATTTCCCAACAATCGCCATCCTGTCAACCGATTCATGTTTTCATCCAGATAGTAGGTTTGTCCGCCACTCTGATTCCATCCCGGATGTGGTGCTTCCACCGTCTGCGTCTGAACCGCAATCTGAGCTTCCTGAGACTGTACAGCGGGCTGCTGTGCTTCCTCATTCTGTTCAGCAACTGCTGCACTTTCCGATGCCGGCTGTTTTTCCTCCTTTATCTGTACTTCGGATTCCGGCTGTTCTTCTGAAACATCCTGTATTTTGCCCTCTTCCTGTATTTCGGATTCCGTAGCTTTGTTTTTTTGTTCCTCCTGATTCCGTGTCGTACTTTCCACTTCACCGGACTCTGATTCCGCAGGCGTTGCTACATCTTCTGTACTTTCTGTAACTTCTGCCTCCTGTGTATTCGCCTGCGACAGATACTCCCCTGTATCATCCGCATAAACAGTCGCTCCCGAAGCCAGAAGTACCGCACTGGTCAGGACTGCAACAGCTAGTTTCTTTCCGTATTTTTGTAATCTTTTGTAATGCATACACTCGCCCTCCTTGCATTCTTTCTGTTATGTCTTTTCTTTTGTTTCTTGAAGCATTACAGTTTTTGGTTTTCTGTTGCGTTCTCATTTATATAGATACATAAGATCGCTTTTAGGTTCTACTTTTACTGAAATTTTTCTATGAAGTTATTTATTAAAAATGCAAAAATTGATTTTTCCAAATACTGCCAGTCAAGATTGGTCTACTGGAGCAATGATTGTTATGCAATACGTAACTGTTCAGTACCTTCACAGTGGCTACTGAATAGTTACTGCAATACAATATAAAAATACCCCTGACAGTCTGAAATTTCCCAGACCATCAGGGATATTTTCTTAATTTATATCACCCATTAGCTGAACAGCTAAAAATAATTTGTGTCTCTTTTCCATTCAGGACAGCCTTTACCCGAGCCTCTCCTGGTTTGCATATTTTTATCTTATTTCCTTCCAGAATTTCTACAATTCCATCCTCCGATACAGTTCCAGCAGGACTACTATGTCCACTCCATACAATAGAGAGTTCCACATCGTTCAGGTCAAATGGATAGGTCACAGGATATACCTGTATATTGGGAGTTATAATATCACCAACTTTTACAAACTCATATTTATTACTTGAATCTGTATATTTCCATTCAATTTTATCCAGTTCTGTGTTATCACCGACTCCTTCTACCTTGATCGTGCAGCTGACTGTAATATATGGATTTTTGTTATCCGGGCTGAAACCTGCTTCTAAAGATCCTTCCTGTACACTACATGTAATGGTCGTTTCGCCTTCACTCATGGCTCTTACAACACCATCCCAGTCCACTTCTGCCACTTCCGGATTGCTGGATTTCCAACCAGATGCGGAAATCCAGGCATTTTCCGGTAATGTACTTACCTCAAGCTGGCGTTTATCTCCCATTTTCATATTGTACACACCCTGTTCAAAATAAGCTGCCTGAAGTTTTTGTATCGTTTTTACTACAACAGTTGCAGTTCCGATCTTTCCTCCCCATTCTGCTACGATTGTTGCAGTTCCATCTGAGATTCCTTTCAGATACCCATCTTCATTAAAGTCTGCCACATCTTTGTTCAAAGAGTACATTTTCAGCTCATATTTATCGTTCAACATTCCATCCTGATCGGATACCCCTACATAGCATGCTCTGCCTGCCGGTAAAAAAAGACCATTATCGTAAATCCTTACTGCGAGATATTCTTTCGATGTGATCGTACAGCTCGCTTTCTTTCCATCCACCTCTGCTGTGATGGTTGCTTCACCATTACCAACCGCTTTTACTTTACCGTTTTCTACAGTCGCAACACTTTTATCTGAACTGCTCCAGATTATTTTCTTATCTACGGTAGTGTTGGATGGGTTATACGTAGCTTCCAGTGTTTCGCTCTCACCTGCCCACATTTCCAGAGAAGTCTGATTCAGGCTGATGGATTGCAGAGCGATCTCCTGTTTTTCAGGTTCTTTTTGTTTATTCGGTACCCATTTTCCGCTACCATCTACATAATACTGTCCGATCCAGGTATTCGTTGCCATGGCTCCGTCAGCTCCCAGATAATAATCACCTGCCCAGGCATTTTTTACCATTGCCCCGGATGCATCCATGTAATACCAGCTTCCGTTCACCTGTTTCCAACCGGTGACCATCCAGCCGGATCCGTCAAAATAATACCAGGTTCCGTTGATCATTTCCCAACCATTAGTTGTATAACCGCCGTCAGCATGACGATACCACCAGCGGTTTCCGCTTTTTATCCAGCCTGCCTGTGTTTTCACTTTTCCGGGAATCCAGGCTCCGCTTCCTTCTACATAATTGTCACCGATCCAGGTATCTGCCTGCATGACTCCACTTTCATTCATGTAATACCAGGTGCTTCCTACCTGCACCCAGCCGGTGGCCATTGCTCCGCTTCCCGTCAGATAATACCAGCCACTCGGACGTTTTAACCAGCCCGTCACCATCCAGCCGGATCCATCGAAGTAATACCAGCTTCCGTTAATCACTTCCCAGTCATTGGTTGTATAGCTTCCATCAGAATGGCTGTACCACCAGCGGTTCCCGCTTTTCACCCAGCCGGTCTGCGTTTTTGCTTTTCCGGGGATCCAGGCTCCGCTTCCATCCACATAATTGTCACCGATCCAGGTGTCTGCCTGCATAACTCCACTTTCATTCATGTAGTACCAGATGTTTCCTACCTGCACCCAGCCGGTGGCCATTGCTCCGCTTTCCGTCAGATAATACCAGCCACTGGAAAGTTTTAACCATCCGGTTACCATATAACCGTTTCCGTCAAAATAGTACCAGGTTCCGCCGATATTTTTCCAGCTTTTGGTCGGATAACTTCCGTTATCCTCCTCCCACCACCAGCCGGTTTTGTTCTGTTTCCAACCGCCGGCTGCCTGTACGCTGACCGGCGTAAATGTTGACGCGAGCATCAGCACAGACATCCCGATCGCCAAGGCTTTTTTGATTGTTTTGTTCTTCATATCCTTTCCCCTTCGAAGTATTTATTATAAATCCTCTTGGTTTATAAACGGTTAATGCAGATATTTTTTCATATCATCAACGGAAATCCCCATCCAGTTTGCCCAATATACTTCTCTTTCCTGCTGAGAATAGTTTGCTAGTTCACTTTCTGATGGTCCGATGGTAAATATAAGTCCGCGTTTTTCTATTTTTCCATCCACCTTCAACACCAGAACCGCACAACCTGCTGTCAGTGGCTGATCGGTCTTTTTCATCAGTTGTATCATACAGGATGAATTTTGTATCAGAGCATCCAAGGCTGCTTCTTTCGTAAAGTCCTTATCATCTCCGTACACCAGCTGAACATCCTGTGTTTCCTCATTTTCATCTACACCTATAATTCCGTAAATGTCAAAATCAGGTTGCACATGCATTCCCACTTTGACCTTAGAAGCATAGACCGCATCTTCTTCATTCCACACAAATGGTTCTATCCCATGTGCTGTTCTCATTTTGTTGACTTCATCAAAAAGATATTTGGCATATTCTGTGTCATAAGAGTATTCCACGACATCTTCCTCACCGGTTACGATCACTTCACATTCTGCCCGTTTACCAAGAATCTCTGCATATACGGTTGCTCTTCCCGGTTTTTGTGCGACAATGCCAAAACGATCCGCTGTCACCACACTTTCATCGCTGCTTCCCCATCTTATTCCATAACCGTTAGCATACTGATAATTTGCATACTCCACAGGTTTTGATGTTAACCGAAGGTGTGTTGTCTCGTTCTTTTCCATATATAACGTTGTCTGATCAAAATAAAGCTCTTCTAGGTCTTTATCTGCCGATACTACCTTTATCTGCCGACTCAACTCGATATCCCGTATCGTTATATGAAGCGTGGTCTCTCCTATATCCGTTGCCCACAGAGTACCTACCGGAGAATTGAGCATAAGGATATTTTCATCATCGACAGACATTCTGATAAGATTGGTAATATCATAATTTCCCGGCTGCATATGGACAGATACTTCTGCTGCTTCCCCATATTTGAGATAATCAGCATCCGATGTGGGATATTTGATTTCTACTGATATGGATGAAGCATCTTCCGGTAACACAAGCATTTCCACCGACCGTGAAACGTCGGAAACTTTCAATGCGATTTTTACCACTCCCGCTTTATGCGCCGTAACTTTCCCATCCTTGACTGTCGCAATCGATTCATCCGAAGATGTCCACTTTGCAGTCAGATCATCTGTCGTATTTTCCGGATAATACTGCCAGTCTATCTCCTCTTCTTCTCCCGGCTTCAATGGCTGACCTGTTGTCTGCAAACGAATCGTTTCCAGCGGAACCCGTACCGGTTTCGTTCTGTCCCAGTTTCCATCCGAATCCAGATAACGGTCACCAATCCAGGTGTTTTTCAGTTTCGTTCCGTTTTTTCCGACAAAGGAATCTCCGACCCACTGATTTCGAACAAGCACTCCATCCTCGTCGACATAGGACTCTCCGATCCACTGGCTGGTTACTTTTTTCCCATCCCCGCCGACATAAGAATCATCGATCCACTGATTTTTCAGTTTTTTTCCGTCCGCTCCTGCATAATAGTCCTGCACCCACTGATTTTTTGTTATTTTTCCGGATATTCCTACATAATAATCATCCACCCAGCAGGCAGTCATCATCTTTCCATCGGAACCGAGATAACTGTCATCCACCCACTGATTTTTTCTCATTGCCCCGTCGCCTACCGGTCCCAGATAGTACCAGCTTTCGTTGATTTTCTGCCAGCCGGTCTGCATCCAGCCGTTTTTGTCAAAATGATATTTTTTCTGATTAATGGTCTCCCAACCATTTACCGTATAGCTTCCATCGCTGTGTCGATACCACCAACGGTCACCGGAACGGATCCACTGACTCTGAACAGCATCCGGTATCCATGCACCGGATGGATTGACATAACATGAACCAATCCAGGTATTTTCTGCCATCTTTCCATTTCCATACAGATAGTACCAGGAACCATTGATCAGCTGCCAGCCGGTCAACATCGCTCCACTGCTGTTTATATAATACCAGGTAGTTCCATCTTTTACCCAACCGGTCTGCATCGCTCCATTACCCGGCTGCAGATAATACCATGTTCCTCCGACGGATGCCCAGCCTTCTGCCATCGCTCCGCTTCCCGGCTGCAGATAATACCACGTTCCTCCGATCTGTTTCCATCCTTCCGCCATCGCTCCGCTTCCCGGCTGTAGATAGTACCAGGTTCCTCCGACGGATGCCCAGCCTTCCGCCATCGCTCCGCTTCCGGTCAGATAATACCAGAACCGTCCATCCCAGTACCATCCGGTGCGCATATAGCCATTCCCGTCAAATGCATACCAGGTTCCGTGAATGTATTTCCACTGATTCGCCGGCCAACTTCCATTATCTTCCTGCCACCACCAGCCGGTACTGTTCTTTTTCCACGTTCCCGCCTGTGACATGACAGGCAGCAGCACGATCATAAGTGCCAATACCGCCATGCATATTATTTTTTTCCATCTTTTCTTTTTCATATGTACTTCTTCCTCACTATTTGGCTACACCACATACCGAGCAGACATACCCTCTCGTCACCACTTCATCGTATGCAGGTTCATCCACCCACACCTGCTGCGTCACCGCATCATGGTGAATACTTCCGGTCTGGATCTTCCTGCTGCTGAATCCGGCATTGTGTATCGCTTCGTGTTCCTGTGCATTTGTCGTTACATCTGCTCCGCAGGTATTACAAAAAACATGGTATTCGTATACAGGCTCCTCGTATGCCTCCTGCACCGTCTTGGTCTCATAATGCCCGGATGCCTCATGATGAATCTTTTCTGTCTGTGCTACCCACTGATGGGTATGCTGATCTGTTTCTGATATGGATGTCCCCTGCTGATTTCCCGTACTTTCTGTATCTCCTGTGCTGTCAGTATTTTCCGTGTTTCCTTCCGTTCCCTGTGAACCGGTCGCAGCTGTCGGCTTGCCATTGTTTTCTGCCGTTGACTCTGTCTCTGCTGCCGGTGAAACAGGCTGGTTTTTCGCCGGTTCCGGTGTCGTTGTAGGTTCCGAAGTTACGGTGGGGTTTGGAGTATTCTCAGGTGTCGGCATCACCACATCCTCTGTATTTCCGGTATCTTTTGTATCTTCCTTCACACTGGCTTCCGTCTCTTCGTTTTTTTGATCATCTGTATCCACCAGCAGCTCCTGTATCTCCTGCACCTGCTGATGCCTGTCCGGAATTTTCGCAGCACCTATCCCGATTCCCATACAAATCGCTGCTGCTGCAATTCCTGTGACAATCGCTTTTTCTATCCCCGCTTTCACCAGGAACTTCGCCTTCGGTATCTGTTCCTGAACTCCCCGAAGTTTCTGAAACAGATACATGAGAATCGGAACCGGTGCAGCTGTCCGCAGGATAACTCCCTTTTTCTCCAGTTCGGCGATCTCTTTTCCGATCTTTTTTCTCGCATAATTCAGACGGCTCTTTACAGTATTTACGCTGCAGTTTAAAGCTTCTGCGATCTCGTTGACCGACATCTGCTCATAGTAAAACATTCCCACAACCATTCTCTGCTTTTCATCCAGTTCTCCCAAAATCTGGTCTATCAGTTCTTTCGTCTCTGCCTGATCCACTACAATCTCCGGTATATGTTCCAGTCTTTCGTCCTGCAGTTCGGCGATGCTTTTTCCCCCTTCACCGTCTGCCTCCGGAAATAAAACCCAGTCCACTTTCCGCAAATGTGCTTTTGCCGTATTAACCGCTATCTTTTTGATCCACACCGGAAACTTATCCGGTTCTTTCAGCTGTTTGATCTTTCGCAGGCTTTTATAGTAGGTTTCCTGTACAATATCCTGTGCGGTATCTTCATTATGTATAAATACTTTTACGATATGATATACTTCTGAATATGTAAGCATATATAAGTTTGTAAATGCTTCTTTATCGCCTTCCACAGCTCTCTGAACCAGTTCTATGCGGTCTTGTTTATCATCTTCTTTATCGTTATCTGTAATCTGATTGTCTTCCGTATTATTATGTCTTTCCTTTTTTCGGAGTTTTTTATATGAATAGAATTGTTTTATTTAGTAATCTGCTAATCTGTTTTGCTTTATACATATATCAATTCTGTATACTTTACATTTTATAGATGCATGAATCGGCTATTTGGTTTTATATTTTTCTGATTTTTCCAAAATATTTTTAATTCTTTTGTTTTGCTTTGCAGTTAACAATATAAATCCCGGCACACACCAGAAGCAGTGCCACTAAGCTACCGGTATTAAATGCCTGTTTCACCTCACCAAGGATCAATGCTGACAGGATCACACTGCATAATGGATTGACAAATCCGAAAATCGCCACTTTTGAGACATCGTTCCAGGCAAGCAGTACCGACCACAGCGTGTAAGCAACTGCCGAAACCATTGCCAGATAGAAGATGATCACGATACCTACCGCGGTAATATTTCCAAGGTGTCCGCCCATTCCGATGCCGATCAGTGTCAGAACGACCCCTCCCATGGTAAACTGTGTTCCGCTGAGCACCACCGGGGATACTTTTTTCGAATAGATATTAATCAGGATCGTGGAGATTCCATAAGCAACCTGCGAGATCAGGATAAATCCTTCACCGGTAAACGTGAATCCCATATCCAGGGACTTTCCCATCAGATTGATCACAACCACACCGGCAAATCCAAGCACGCAGCCCACCATTTTTCTTCCGGTCATCCGTTCGTTTCGAACGATCAGGCAGGCCATCAGGATCGCAATAAAGTTGCCAAGTCCGGTGATAATGCCCCCTTTTACTCCGGAAGTGTGGGCAACACCGATGTAAAAGAAGAAATACTGTCCCACCGTCTGTGCCAGACACACCGGAACCGCGTATTTCAGGATCGTCCGATCCGGAATCAGCACTTTTTTCTCCCGGATGGATGCAAAAATCAGAACCAGCAGTCCTGCCAGTGTAAACCGAACCCCGGCAAATACAATCTGACTCGCCGTATCCGCCGCATCCACCTCCATCAGCCGATACCCCGTTTTAATCACCGGAATCGCGCTTCCCCATAAGATACAACATACACACGCAAGAAGCGCGACAATGCCTGTTTTTGTTAACGTATTTTGCTTTTGTGTCATTTTTCTTTTCTCTCCCCTTATTTGTTTGTATTTTTCTGATAGTACTATCATATAGCAAAAAACTGACAAATTCAAAGCGATTTTTATTCTGTTTTTATATATTTTCGGACAAAAAAGTCCTGAACATCAGGCATCTGAGGCTTAATGTTCAGAACTTAAAATCCATAAATTTCAAACCGATAAACCGTCACAACCGGCGTTTTCTCCCCGAATTTCCAGATCCCATTTTTCTCTGCTTTTCTCACCAGAAGTAACAGCATTGAAAAGAGCCGCAATACCTGGATATATCATAATACACCTGTTCCTGATATCGCCAGGATCACATACCGTACAACGACAGGAATCTCACAAAAGCATTCCCAGTATACCAGCCGATTGGTCGAAGACAGTGGGGCGAAAAAATTTCCCGGTATCACATGAAACCTATTGGATACTCCTATCTTTCCATGGTTCATTTTCATTATCTCGCGCAAATACTATTTACGAACACAAGATAACACGCAAAGTCACCGATCCCTTTTCGTATGTAGCCATTTTCCTCAACATCACCAAGCTGTTCTCTCCATAACGCCTTTTTCCCCTGCATTTTAAGATATCTTGCAAGCATATTCAAATGGGTAATCACGGAATCATGATGTGAAGTTCTTAAGGAATCCGTATCTATTTTTTCTTCTTTCGACATCCGGAGCCACTTTGCACGAACCGCCGCATATCTGGTTGCTGCATCGATCAATTCTTCATACAATTCCACAGCTTCCGGATCCTCTCCAATCTCCTTTGACAATTCTCCGTGAATCCGCTGCATTTGGTGAAAATCCAACGCATATGGTTCCTTCAAATATTGTTCAAATGTACACATTTCCATCCCTTATCTCCTTTTCCATCTAAGAATTTTATTCATTTTTCAACCTATTTTATCATTTCAAAAAAAACTTCTGTAATCCCGCCGTCACATATCAAAAATACTCAGCTGTACTTCTTTTAATGACTCCACTTTCCGAACCGTTATTTTGTCATTTTCCTGCACCTGTCCACATAACAGTGGTGACAGAGGATCGTATTTGGCAGCATTAGTTTCTACGCTTTGGGAACTGTAATTTGCATAACAATATGCGCAGCCATTTTTACAGGTATTGTAAGTCCCTATTTCAACACTTTCCACACATCCACATTCCATACGCTGATTCTTATCTTTCCCGACCTTGAGTTTACATCCGATGATTTTTTCAATTAACTCTCTGTCGATGCAGCAATTATGAACAATTCCACAATCATCCAGATCTATCTTTTCCGCACAGCTTCCGATTTTCATATGATTTTCTTCTGCTATCCTGCTCAATTTCTTGGCAAATGCTCGCAGTTCATCTTCCTTTACTTCATGGCTTGACAGGCGATTCATATTTGTTTTGTTTTTCGGATAGATATCAACAAAACTGATCACACACTTTTCTGTGTATCCACGCAAAGCTTCGGCAATACTTTGAAATGCCTTCAAATGATATTCTTTTGTATATCGATCCGAAAAAAAGATCGGATCATATCTCCAGATTACTTTTTCTTTCCCGATTTTTTTCGCTAATTCCTGAAATACCGGAATCATTTCTGTTTTTTTATTTGGCAGATTCGCCTCCACATCCTTTCCGTATCCGGTTAATGTGAATTGAAAATAGTACGGATAATCTTTCAGTTCATCTAACC
>OHWR01000993.1_pt1 | contig 11628 bp, 6 predicted proteins | sample 1579771 | NCBI WGS metagenome assembly OHWR01 (sample SAMEA3882542, study PRJEB24775) | human gut metagenome | biome: human-associated habitat; feature: intestine environment; material: feces | place: Netherlands | collected 2009/2010 | reverse complement strand
GTTGCGCACGGCTGCCCACGGCGATATTTTGCCCTGCAGGGCGGCGGGCATCAAGACGGCGTTGTTGCCGGTGAAGAGTTCTGCGCCGAGAATCACCACAAGGATAAGTCCGATGGGAAACGCCGCGCCGCTGAGCAGACGCTGCAGCGACGGGTTGCCCGCTGTAAGTTCGGGAAATCCGAAGCCTGCCACCACCGACAGCACGCCGCCGATGGCTATGTAGGCACCTGCCATCATCGACAGCAGCATCAGTTTGCCGCCACGCAGTTGCGCTTTGGCTATGCCTGCGTTTACAAAGTTGTCTATGACGTTTTTAGGTGTATTCATAAATCTATTGTTTAGGTTCGGTCCAGTCGCCGTTGGCTTTTATAAGGTCGATCAGATGCGTGAGCGCGACGTCTTGAGGCACGTTGCGTTCCACGCACTCCTTGCCTTTGTAGAGGCTTACTTTTCCCACGGCGGCGCCCACATATCCGTAGTCGGCGTCGGCCATCTCGCCCGGACCGTTGACAATGCATCCCATAATGCCTATTTTCAAGCCTTTAAGATGCGAAGTGGCAGCTTTTATCTCCTTTACGGCGTGTTGCAGGTCGTAGAGGGTGCGGCCGCAGCTCGGACATGAGATGTATTCTGTTTTTGTGGTGCGTCGGCGTGCCGCCTGAAGGATGCCGAACGAGTATGCCACGGCATCGGCGTTGTTGGGCAGGTTGGGCGCGTCAAGCACGATTCCGTCTACGAGGCCGTTGAGCAGAAGCGCACCGAAGTCGGCTCCGGCTTTTACCTGCACGTCTTCCTCGTTGGCGTCGTCATAACTCATGCGCACCACGACGGGGGCTTTGCAGCCGTTGTCCCACAGACGGTGGATGAATGCCTCGATTTCGCCCACGGGGTTGGCGTGGTGGCTTGTGAGGAGCAGCACGTCGTCATCGCTGAAGCCTTCGGCCTTGGCGGAGGCATCGACCGCTTTCCAGTTCACGTCGGAGAGGAAGAAATCGGGTTTCGTAGCGATGCGGTTGTAGGCCTTGGCGAAGCATCCGTTGATCGGGGCGTGGCCTTCGCGGGCGGTGATGTAGTCAACCAGTTTGCGCGCCACGGGGATTTCAAGTTCCGGCTCCTCGCTCAGCGACACGCGCACAGTGTCGCCGATGCCTTCGGCGAGCAGTGTGCCGATGCCCACAGCCGACTTTATGCGGCCGTCCTCGCCGTCGCCAGCCTCGGTCACACCGAGATGCAGCGGATAGTGCATGTCCTCGCGGTCCATCTCCTCCACGAGGCGGCGCACGGTCTCAACCATGATCACCGTGTTGGAAGCCTTGATGGAGATTGCCACGTCGTTGAAATTCTCCTCGCGGAATATCCGCAGATACTCCATTGCCGACTCAACCATTCCGGCAGGTGTGTCGCCGTAGCGGCTCATGATGCGGTCTGACAACGACCCGTGGTTCACGCCGAGGCGCACTGCCGTGTGGTGTTCGCGGCAGATGGCGATAAAAGGCACCACGGCACGGCGTATCTTCTCAAGTTCCGCGGCATACTCCTCGTCGGTATACTCCAATTTCTTGAACGTGCGCGCGGCATCGACAAAGTTGCCTGGATTGATGCGCACCTTGTCGGTCGTGGCGGCTGCCTCGAATGCGGCTTTGGGGTTGAAATGGATGTCGGCGACAAGCGGCTTGGTGTAGCCTGCGGCATGGAGGGCGGCGCGGATTTCACCGATATTGTGCGCCTCGCGCACTCCTTGTGCGGTCAGACGCACATAGTCGGCTCCAGCGTCGAAGATGCGGCGGCATTGCGCCACACTGGCGTCGGTGTCGAGCGTCGAGGTCGATGTCATCGACTGTATCCGTATCGGATTGTCGCCTCCAAGCGGCACGTTGCCTATCTGCACTGTCGAGGAGTGACGGCGGCGGTAGTTGAAGTCGTTCATAGCGGAGAGATGCTTAGTTTGTCTTGAACTTATACGAAATGCGGGCAAGGTCTTCGTTGGCTTTCACGATTTTCTTGGCAAGACCCTGCTTGTATTCCGCAAAACGCGCGGCGATGCGCTCGTCGGTGAGTGATAGCATCTGCACGGCAAGAATAGCCGCGTTGAGACCGGCGTTGATGCCCACGGTTGCCACTGGGATGCCCGGAGGCATCTGCACGATTGCGAGCAGGGCGTCCATACCCTCGAGTGTGGACTTGATTGGGACACCGATCACTGGCACTGTGGTCTGGGCGGCGATAACGCCCGGCAGGTGCGCGGCCATGCCCGCTGCGGCGATAATCACTTTCAGCCCGCGCTTGCTGGCGTTGTTGGCGAAGTCGGTCACTTCCTGCGGTGTGCGGTGCGCTGAAAGGGCGTTGATTTCAAATGGAATTTCAAATTCATCAAGTAGTTTGGCGGCTTTCTCGAGCACTGGCATGTCCGATGTGCTGCCCATAATGATGCTTACGATAGGATTCATATATGTTCTTGTTTGCTAATTCTGTTGCAAACTTACACAAAAACTTTGAAAAAGGCGAGGTTATTCAATAGAAAGGTGCGGAAGGCGCAAAATGTCTGTTTTTTATGCGAAGACGGATGATTGTGCAGAAAAAGGCGATTTGTGATAATATTTCTTCAGAAAAATTCGCAAAAAATTGGCAATTTGATAGCAAATTTCTATATTTGCACATCTAAAAAGAAGTAATAGGAATTATTTATTTCTTTAAATATATTTTTATGAGAAAGTTTACTTATTTATTAACAATGTTGGCTCTCGCTTTAGGTTTTTCTGTTGCGAGAGCCGACGTGGTGACTCCTTATGCCTATGATTTCTCAGGTCTGGGGTCGGGAAAATTGGTGTCGTCGTTTGCCCCTCCGGGTTGGGCGCACTATGTTGACAGGTTTCAAGCCGAATCTTGGAGCACGCCTTCGTTTGTCGAGTACTTCGCTCAGGAAACGGGCGGTTATGGTGATGACGGCGCATGCTTGAAGGTCGGCTCTCAAACTCTTTATGATTCTTGGGGCGAGAGCTCGCAGACAATGACCGACATGATTGTGACTCCGGCAATCACCGGAGATGCAAGCATCTACGTGAAGCAGAGCGCTGCTGAAGGTTCGGTGTCATTCTACACCTGCACAGTTGCCTCCAACGGCACTGTGACTAAGGGTGACAAGTATGAGGTGACTGTTCCTGCTCTCAGCACCGACGCTTGGACAAAGGTGGAGCTTCCTAATGTTGCGGCAGGCACACGCCTGGGCATCTGTGGCGACCAAGTGCTTCTCGACGAGTTCTCGGCAGCGAGTGCCGATGTCGTTCTGAAAAGGGAAATGTTAATCCTTTCGTCGCCTACAATGATTTCTTCGGGCGACCTTTGTGCTGACGCCGACGGAAATGTTCAGGTGCAATTCAAAGCCAAAATCAAAAACTCTGGTGAAGTTCCCTTGGCTGTAGGCGAAGAGGGCTACACAGTGTCTTTGTATGACAACACTGACGGTGTCGCAGTAGGCGAACCAGTGCCGGTTTCGTTCCCTCTTGCCGTTGGCGAGTCGCAATATCTTGAGGGTACAGTAACTATGGCCGTTACGGAAAACTACCGTCATGGCTTCCATTTGAAAGAAAATATTTCGGGCGTAACGACTTATTTAGGTTGGATAGAGGTGTTCCCTCACGCTCCTGTGTTTACTTTGGAGGACAACTTGTCGCACGTTGTGGAGAACGGCTCTACTGTCGATTTCCAGGTGATGCAGGCAAGCACCAGCAAGGTGCTCGTTATAAGCAATGCCAAGGGCGGCGCTCCGCTGACAATCAACAGCGTAAGCGTTCCTGAAGGATTCTCGTATAAAATCAGCGCTACGGAGAAGGGCGAGGCTGCAACATTCCCTTATGAAGTGGCAGCCCTCGGAAAGGCTTATCTCACTGTGACTATGGATGCGTCTGTGGTTGGCAAGCGTTCTGGAAACATTGTCATCACTCCTGCCGACGGTCAGGGTGATGTATACACTTTGGCTGTGACTGGTGAGATTGTTGACCCGTCGAAGGTTTACATCAACTTCAACGACCAGAAATTCCCTGCCGGCACCTACATCGAACTGTCTTCAGGACAAAAGAAATGGAAAGTGTCTAACTTCTCTTATGGCGAGAACGGATATGCCGCTACAAGCGACGAGGTGGAATTGTCAAAATTCGTGCTTCCGAAAATCCGTTTGGCTGAAGGCGAGCACATGACTTTCGACGCCAACAAGCGCAATGCAACATCGAAGCTCAATGTCTACTATTCTGCAGACCGCAAGAATTGGACTCAGGTGAAAAACATCACCATCGACAATTCCGACGATGCAAACTGCTTCGCTATGGGAACATATCCTAGCGGATACTACGACAACTTCATGTACAAGACGTTCACTCTCGACAACATTCCTGCCGGCGACTGGTATATCGCTTTCGAGGCTGGTTATGCTCGCGTGGACAACATTATCGGTGGTTCATACCTCGACACTCCTGACTACGAGGCTGAACTTGGCAATGTGAAGATTCCGGAAACAGCAACTGTCAACCATGCTTCGACTGTTTCGTTCGACGTCGCTTCTTTCGGTAAGAAAGACATCGAGGAAGGTGTTTGCACTGCAAAATTCTATATCGGTGAGGACTTGATTGCCGAGAAGGCTCTCCCGGCTATCGCTTCGGGCGAATATGCAAGTGTTGAATTCCAGTTCACTCCGCACAAGAATGGCGAGTTCGCTGCCAAATTGGTTGTCGACGGCGGTGTTCAGATTGAAAGAACAGCAACCATCACTGTTGCCGCTGAGGAAGTGGTAGGCGAGGCTGTTGTCGGCAACTGCACTACAACTGCAAACGACACTCCGTTGCAACTCAACTACAAAAACTCGCAGTCGGAAATCATCTATCCTGCCGACTTGCTCAACATCCCTGCAGGAACTGAGCTCAAGAGCATCACGTTCCTTGGTTTTAAGAACGCTTATAGCAACAAGGAAATCTCTTCTGATTTGAAAATCTGGATGGAGAACACTGATGCTACTTCTCCGAAGATCGAAGATTGGTATCAGTCGGAGTCGATGACTCAGGTTTATGCCGACACTTATGCTGTAGCGGCTGTCATTGGCAGCAGTAGCGACCATCAGCCAATCATCAAGGTGACGTTCAACACTCCGTTTACCTACACTGGCGGCAACTTGCGCGTGACAGTGATGTCGTCGGCAGAGCAGGATTCAGCAACCAACTTCGAGGTTGACGGCGAACACACTGGCCTTTCTGCCATCCGCTATCGCGATGGCGCGCTTTCTGGCACGATGACTTTGAAACCGCTCCCTGTAACGGTGTTCGGTTTCGACAAGGAGGCTTCGGTGTTCAGCGGTGTGGTTACTTCTGCAGCCGACAATGCTGTTGTTGAAGGCGCCGAGGTGAAACTCGTGAGCGACAATGTTGAATATTCTGGCACTACTGATGCTGAAGGTAAGTTCAACTTCATAGTGGTTCAAGACGGTCTCGACTATAATCTGACTGTTTCTAAGGAAGGATTCTTCGCTGATCGCGAGAAAGTGAATATGGGAGGAACTTCTTTTGTTAAGAATGTTGCTTTGAATGTGGCTCAGGGCTTTAACGTGCTGAGCGCCGACATCCCTGAAAACGCTGAGGTAAACAGTGTCTACAAGGTTGTGGCTCGTGTTGAGAACGGCGAGGCTAAAGAGGCTGGCTCTTATAGAGCGGAATTGTGGATGAACGACGGTGTCGTTGCCACTGCTGAGACTCCGGCTCTTGAGGCAAGCAAGGAATACGACTTCGAATTCTCTGTAATCCCTCACGCTGTCGGCGCTGCCGAGACTTTCGTCAAGTTTACGGCTGAAACTGGCACTGCGGCGAGCGAAACAGTAAATGTGACTGTAAACAAGGAGAAGGGCAACGCTGAAGTCCTTGTAGGAACTCCTACGGAACCGGCTACTGCCGGTCCTGCCGACTTCTTCTACAAGTACTCAAAGACAGAGATTATCTATCCGAAATCGCTCATCAATCTGCCTGCAGGTACGAAAATCAACGAAATCCAGTTCTTCGGAACGCACTCTTCCAAGAACATCACATTCTCTGTAGATGCTTGGATTGGAAATGTGGCTGAGGGCACTGCTCTCATGGGCGAAAGCACAGAAGGCTTGACTAAGGTTGCCGACAAGATGACGGTTGACCACAGTGAGGCTGTCACAGCAGAAAACATCAAGAGTGTTGTTACTTTGACATTCCCTGATGGCTTTGTTTATGACGGTGGCGACATCCGCCTCTTCTTGACTTCTGCCGGAACTGCATACAACAGCACATCGTTCGAGGTGGACAAAAATGTAGAGGGTCAGGCTCAACAGGCTAAGAAGGATGATGAGACTCAATTTGCAACGGCGTCATTCAGTGATATCAGCCTTCCTGTGGCACACTTCATCGTCAGCCCGTACAAGACGCTGAGCGGTGCGGTTAAGAACGAGAAGGGCGAGGCTGTGGCAAGCGCCTACATCATTCTTGCAAGCGCCGACGGCGTGGAATACTACAGCGAGACCGACGCCGAGGGTGCATTCTCGATGGATGTCATCAAATACGGCAAGGAGTATAAATTGACAGTAAGCCATCCGTCTTACGACGCTTATACTCATCCTGAAACCATCTCACTCGCCGATGGCGACATCAGCGGTCTGGCTATCACGCTGACCAAGACTTACACGTTCAGCGGAGTGGTTACCGACGCTGAGACCCACGCTCCTATCGCCGGAGTTGAAATCTATGTAAGCAATCCAGAGAGCGGCGCCGACGTGATGACCGGCACCACCGATGAAGACGGAGTGTTCGACCTCAAGTTCAAGCAGCTTGGCACATACAACGTTCTGTTCAAGGCAGCTGGCTACGACATGGTTTCTTCTGAAGAAGTTCCGTTCGAGGGCAACTTCGACATAACAGTAGAGATGCAGAAGACGGAACGCACATTCAGCGGAACAGTTACCGACGCCGAGTCGCATGCAGCAATCGCCGGCGCGTCAGTGGCACTCTACAGGGGTGAAAACAAGGTTGCCGAGGCAACAACCGGTGCAGACGGCAGCTTTGAAATCAAGGTTAAGGATCTGGCAGTCTTCAGCCTCGTTGTCAAAGCAGAAGGCTATGAAGACTTCACATTCGACACTATCGACCTCACAGAGGGCGACATGACCGACACTCCGATTGAGATGACTCCGAACTCAGGCGTGGGAATGCTCACAGCCGACGGACTCCGTGTCTATGGCACAGTTGGTGCAGTGGTTGTTGAAAGTGCGACAGAAGCCACCGTACGCGTCTACAACGCCGCCGGCTCACTCGTGCGCCGTGCCGACGTGGCAGGCAAGACCCGCATCGAGGGCTTGCAGCGCGGTGTCTACATCGTAAACGGTGTAAAGGTGATTGTGAAATAACAGTCATTTCCCCATAAATAGAAACATCCCGGTTGCGGCTGCAATCGGGATGTTTTTTTTGCCCTTGACAGAGCGATGATTTGTCAATTCAGGATTTCAAGGATGTCGGCGGTGATTTGGTCGGGAGTCAGACGGTTTGCCGCATACTCCTCGCCGACGTTGTATCGGTCGATGAACTCTTTGCGAACACCACGGCACATCACGCGCATCTCCGATTCGCCATAATAGCGGGCTATCTTTTCCCCGTATCCGCCGTCGAGCACACCGTCTTCAAGCGTCACCACCAGGCTATGGCTGTCGCGGAGGCCTTCAAGACGCTCTGTGTCGAGACCGGTGAGGAATCGAGGGTTGACAACAGTAGCATCGATGCCGCTTTGCTTCAGCTGTTCAGCCACAGTCACGGCAAGAGCAAAGAAATTGCCCACACCGATGATTGCCACACCGCTGCCGCAGTGAGCCATCTCAAAACGGTTCATCTCCGGCTCATAGTCGGTAGGGAAGTCAACGCTGCGCGACCCAGCCACGCCAGTGGCAGGCACACGTATAGCCACCGGATGCTCAGTCTGCTGGATGCTCCAGTCGAGCATTGCCAGATATTCCTCGCGGCATGTAGGCGCAAGGTAGACCATATTCGGGATGTTTGAAATCAGCGGGATGTCGAACAGACAGAGGTGTGTCACGTCGTTCATCGCGCCGAGGCTGCCCCAAAACACGAGAATCGTGGCAGGATTATTGTTGATGCAGAGATCCTGCGACAACTGGTCGTAGGCACGCTGAATGAATGTGCTGTAGACCCCGAACACCGGTTTCGCCCCGCCTTTTGCAAGCGCCGAAGCCATAGCCACAGCCTGCTCCTCCGCGATTCCCATGTCGATAAACTGCTTTCCCGCGCGCTCGCGTCGGTCTTTAGTGAAACCGAACACCGCCGGAGTGCCGGCCGTAATGCCCATCACCGTCCGGTCGGCCTTCATCAGCGACAGCAGATTCTCCGCAGTCAGTGTGTCATAGCCCTTGTCGCCAGCCGGCTTTTTCAGTTCTCCGGTAGGGATGTCGAACGGCATGCTCCAATGGAAACGTTCCTTCTGGCACTCGGCAAACCGATACCCTTTGCCTTTAAGTGTATTTATGTGGAGCACGATGGGATGGTCGATGTCGCGCACACGACTGAAAGCCTCGATCATCGCCTCGACGTCGTTGCCGTCAGCCACATAGAGATAGTCGAAGCCCATAGCCTTGAAGAAGTTGCAAGACGCCTCGCCGTTGGTTTCGCGCAGCAGCTGCAGGTTGCGGTAAAGTCCGCCGTGGTTTTCGGCAATCGACATCTGGTTGTCGTTGACCACCACAATCATGTTTGAGCCAAGCTCAGCAGCCACGTCAAGTCCCTCAAACGCCTCACCGCCGCTTAGCGAGCCGTCGCCGATCACCGCCACCACATTAAACCGCTCGCCGCGCAGGTCGCGCGCCTTCGCCAGTCCCGAAGCAAGGCTTACAGAAGTCGAGGTGTGTCCGATAACAAAATGGTCGTGCACGCTTTCAGAAGGCTCGGTGTAGCCCGACACCTCGTCGTAGCAATCCGGGTTTGTAAATGCCTCTTTGCGTCCGGTGAGCATCTTGTGTGCGTAGCTTTGATGAGACACGTCGAACACGAATTTGTCCACCGGCGAGTTCATCACATAATTCATAGCCACTGTGGCCTCCACCATGCCGAGGTTCGGGCCCACGTGTCCGCCATGCACGCTGAGTTTCTGAATCAGCGCCTCGCGCATCTCAGCACATAGAGAAGTCAGTTCGCCGACAGACAGCTTCTTCACATCGGCAGGAGAATTGATGTTTTCGAGATACATGTTATAGTTGTTTTTATTGATTTACCACGATGCAAAGTTACATCATCATTGGCAAACAACAATAAACAATCTTACTTCAATGACAACCCGAAATACAGAGCTTTTTCCCCAGCAAATGGAAATTACAGGAGAATGATGCTTTTATTTTCGTTTCATTCAAAAAGTCTTTTTCTAATGATGGATTGTCACGATAAGGCATTATATTTGTGGCATAAATAAGAATGTGACAATGGCAAAGAAAACAGGGCATCAAGATAAAGTCGAACCGGTCACAAATTGTGACCGGTTACCGAATAATAAGGTTATAGTCGCCGCTCCTATAGAAAGTCGAATCATAACAATTCGAGGAAAGCAGATAATGATAGACAGAGATCTGGCTGAACTTTATGGGGTGGAAACCAAGACGCTAAATCAAGCTGTAAAACGGAATATGGAGAGATTTCCTGAGCGTTTCCGTTTCCAATTGACTAAAGAAGAAATGGCTGAATTGGTCGCAAATTGATGTTGAAATATTCCGTCAGTCACATGACCGCTTTCTACAGGAGCGACATTCGGAACGTCTTGGTGTATGGAGCGTCGGTGGGCTGAATGAGAGAGATGCCGCCGTCGTGGAGCGACAGCACACGCCGAGCCACGGCAAGTCCGATGCCCGATCCGTTCTGCTTCGTGGTGAAGAACGGCACGAAGATGCGGTCGCGGCATTCTTCAGGAATCGGAGAGCCATTGTCGGAGATGTCGATAACCACCGAGTCGTCGCTGCACGAGCGAGAACAGATGTCGATTTTTGTAGCTCCGGCGTCAACCGCATTGTGAAGAAGGTTTACAAGCGCGCGGACCATCAGCGTGCGGTCGGCATTGACAATCAAGCCATTTTCCGTATGTATTTTCACCGAAGCATTCGCTATTGACTCGCTGAGCAGAGTCGTAGCCTCGGATATGAGATCCGCAACGTAGACCAATTGCCGTTGCGGCTTTGGGATGGCAGAGAATTTGCGGAAAGTCTCGGTGAATGCCATCAGCGATGCCGAAGTGTCGCGGATTACCTCGATTTTTTCTTTCACTGTGCCGGATGCCGTCGGCAGCAGGCTGTCGCTCAGGGCGTTGATAGGAGCGATGCTGTTCATAATCTCGTGTGTAAGCACACTTGTAAGGTTGATCCATGCATCAACCTCCTTGTGGCTCAGCGCATTGTGGATGTCGGTCAGCACGCACACCGTCGTCGTGTTGCCGTCGTGAACGAATCCCGACACGCTTACCGACAAGTTCTTGTCTTTGCCAAGGCCGACGATTGTAGTTCCCGCGACAGTAGAATCGGCTATTATATTGTCGAAACCCGGCAAAGTGCGGTTTATAGCGGCAGTGTTGGCGGCATATTTCATTCCGAGCATTTTGAGCGCATTGTCGTTGCAGATGCGCACGTTGCCATTGCTGTCGATTGCAATGATTCCCGCATTGACCCGGTCGATGATTGCCTTGTAGTAGCGTTCGCGCAGCTCGGCGCCCGACTTAGACTGCTTTATAATCTCAGTCAGAGAGTCGAGCAGAGCGTTGATTTCCTTGTCACCTTTCTGGAAGCGCATTGTGAAATCGTTGTTGCGTATGGCTTCGAGCAGCGTAGCGTATTTTTGCCGCTCATGCCTGACAGCCGCTATTCCGATTGCAGCGGCTGCAGCCACGGCAGCCATTGCGGCAGTCATCACCGTCGGCGAAGCGCCGGCAGAGAAAAGCAGAGCAACGGCAATTACGGCTACGAAGACAATATGTTTTAGAATCCTGGTCATTGTCAAGGCTCAATTTCGTAGCGTTTCATCTTGTTGTAGAGAGTTTGGCGGCTGATGCCGAGTCTTGTCGCCACAAGCGACAGGTTGCCTCCGCAGCGCGCAATGGCGTCGCATATCATTTTCCGTTCCATCGCCTCAATCGTAATCTCCGGTTCGGCTGAAGTCGCGTCAGCCACCGGCAGTTGCAGGTCGGCAGAGCCGATAACCGCATTGTCGGTGATTATCACCGCCTTCTCCACGGCGTGGCGCAGCTGCCTGATGTTGCCGGGCCAGGCATTGCTCTTCAACGCCTCCATAGCCTCCGTCGAGAAGCGGCATATATCTTTGCCGTAGCGTTTGGCATAGCATTTAAGAAAGCTGTCGGCGAGCAGAGGAATGTCGTCACGGCGATTGCGCAGCGGCGGCAGTTCGAGCTGTATGGTGTTTATGCGGTAGAGCAAATCCTCCCGGAAAGAGCCGTCGACAACCATCTTCTGAAGGTTCTTGTTGGTGGCGCACACAAGGCGAATGTCGACGGTCGTAGGCGTGTTGCTGCCAACGCGCTGCACATAGCGTCGTTGCACCACGGTCAGCAGTTTTGCCTGCTGGTGCAACGGCAGGT
>OHWR01000990.1_pt1 | contig 11668 bp, 12 predicted proteins | sample 1579771 | NCBI WGS metagenome assembly OHWR01 (sample SAMEA3882542, study PRJEB24775) | human gut metagenome | biome: human-associated habitat; feature: intestine environment; material: feces | place: Netherlands | collected 2009/2010 | reverse complement strand
ACCTGGAGCATTCCTGGTTCTTGCAGGACTTGCTGCAATCCAGAACAAGGTAAAGATTAACATGGCAAAGAAGGGCAAAGATGTTTCCAAGATCCAGTCCGGCTGCGGTTCCAACTGTGCAACCTGTGGCGGATGCCCTTCTGAAAAAGAATAAAGGGGGAATAGAATATGGCAAGCTTAATGTTAATTGCTATTGGTTCTGCACTTTGCAGTAACGTTGTATTAAGCCAGTTCCTTGGAATCTGTTCTTTCCTGGGCGTTTCCAAGAAAACTGAAACAGCAGCCGGCATGGGAGGAGCGGTTGTATTTGTTATCACGATCGCATCCTTTGTTGCTTCGCTGTTATATAAATTTATTCTGGTACCAACACATTTTGAGTATCTGAAAACAATCGTATTTATCCTTGTTATTGCGGCACTGGTACAGATCGTAGAAATGTTTCTCAAGAAATTCGTACCGTCTCTTTACAAGGCACTTGGTGTGTACCTTCCACTGATCACAACAAACTGTGCAGTTCTTGGTGTGGCGCTGAATAACGTAAAATATGAATACAGCATTCTTGAGAGTGTTGTAAACGGATTTGCAACAGGCGTAGGTTATCTGATCGCTATTGTATTACTTGCGGGAATCCGTGAAAAAATGGAATACAATGACATTCCGGAATCTTTCCAGGGTATGCCGATCGTTCTGCTTACAGCAGCACTGATGGCAATTGCATTCTTTGGATTCTCCGGAATCGTATAGGAGGAAGAAGAGCATGAGTATAACAGGAATTATTATGGCTGCAGTCATTGTCGGCGGTACTGGTTTATTCATTGGTATCTTCCTTGGACTTGCAGACAAGAAATTGACCGTGAAGGTAGATGAAAAGGAAGAAGCTATTCTTGGCGTTCTTCCTGGAAATAACTGCGGTGGCTGTGGTTATGCCGGATGTTCCGGACTTGCTGCGGCAATCGTAAAAGGAGAAGCTGAAGGTGGCGATCCGGTAGCAGCAAAAGTCGGAGAGATCATGGGCGTTGCTGCAGGTGCACAGGTACACGAAGTTGCATTTGTAAAATGTGGCGGAGACTGTGAGAAAGCAAAACAGGAATATGAATATCACGGACTGAGCGACTGTACTATGGTCAACATGATGCAGGATGGCGGACCGAAAGCCTGTTCTTATGGATGTCTTGGAGACGGAAGCTGTGTTCAGGCATGTCCGTTCGATGCGATCCACATTGTAAACGGTGTGGCAGTTGTAGATAAAGAAGCATGTAAAGCATGTGGAAAATGTGTAGCTGTATGTCCAAAACACCTGATCGAGATCGTGCCATATGATCAGAAGCATCTGGTAAAATGTAATTCACAGGACAAAGGTAAAGCAGTTATGCAGGCATGTACAGCCGGATGTATCGGATGTAAGATGTGTGAGAAAGCATGTAAGTTTGAAGCTGTTACAGTGGAAAATAACATTGCGCACATCGACTACGAGAAATGTAAAGACTGTGGTGCCTGTGCAGTAAAATGTCCGAAGAAAGTTATCTCATAACAGGATGAAAAAGATATTGAAAGACGGATTTGTATTATTAAAAAATGATATAAAGAAGGCAAAATGGGCGGTTATATTTATAATCGCCTATTTTGTATTTGGAAGTCAATTTCTGCCGGGTATCTGCCCTTTGGTCTGGATCACGGGATTTCCTTGTCCGGCATGCGGACTTACAAGAGCAGGAATCCGGCTTTTGCATCTGGACTTCAAAGGAGCATGGAAGATGCATCCGTTTATCTATGCATTCGCAGCAGGTGTGGTGATATTTGCATGGAAGCGCTATATCTGTAAGAAGCCGATTGGAAAATGGTTTAAGACAGGCTGTGTCGTGTGTGTGGTTCTTATGGTGATTTACTACGTGTGGCGTATGTATCGGTATTTTCCGGACCAGCCGCCAATGAGTTATTACCACTATAATCTGCTTCGACTGCTCATGGATGTTGCGTTCGGAGCCCTGAAATGATAAGATAGACGCAAAAATAAGTAAGGCAAAGGAGAATGACAGATGGATGAAGAAAATAAGCAGGTAACCGCTGACGAGGTCTACAGTTACGGTGAATCAACAGAAGAACCGGCAGGAGAGCCGGAAGAGAAGGAAGAACCAGAACCGGAAGCAACCGGATCAGAGGATTCACAGGATAATAAATTCGTATATCAGGATAATCAATATGACTACAGCCAGCAGTACAGCCGGAACAGAAATGAGCAGTCAGACAACTCTCCAATGGATCTAAAAGACTGGATACTGACATTGATCGTATTACTGATCCCGTGTGTTGGAATAGTCATGTATTTTGTATGGGCATTCGAAAGTAACGGTAATATTAACCGGAGAAACTTCTGCAGAGCACAGCTGATCATATTCGCAGTATTACTGGGAATTTATCTGGTGTTGTTTATGCTGTTCGGCGTGGTTGCATTTAGCCAGGTGGTGGGCTATTAAATTTGTTTGGGATTTAATTTATTAACTGGGAAGCGGCCTCTCAGTCCTTGAAGGAAACAATAGATAAGGCTTCTTGTTCAGGTTCCATACCATAAGAAACACTAAGAGAGTCAGAATCACCTAAAAGCAAAGGAACTACGCTCAAACTCGGCGTTCGCCTCAAACACGTTCGCTTCGTTCCTTTAACGGTGCTTCTGACTCTCTAATTGTTTCTAACGGCATTCCACATTCACAATAATCCTTATCTATTGTTTCCTTCAAGTCGTGACTGGCAGCGGATATTAATAAATGAAATGCCCGGAAGTGTAACCCAGCGTAAGCCACTGCGGTTACGCACTTGCCATTTCATTCGTAAGGCATTTGATACCCACGGAATAAAAAGTAGGAAGCCGTTCCAGTGAATGTGAAGAAGGTGTTGGAAATAGTTAAGCGTCAAAATTATGCGTTGGGTTTTCGAAATTTGCCTGTTTGAGCCGAATGGCGAGTTGCAAATTTCGGAAGCCCGTTTTTAGCATAATTTTGACGCTTTAGTATTTCCCGCCGACGGAACCTGAACAGGAACGGCTTCCTACTTTTTATGCAGGTCCGGGTCGTCGTGCCTTTCTGAATTAAATCCCAATTACCCTAAATACACAACCTTATCTTCCGGCTCTGCGGCTGGTTCCATATCGATCAGATACAGTACCGGCTGTTTGTTTCCAAAGGAACTTACTGCCTCGTACTCGAACCTTGCACGGATCTGCATCCAGGATTTTGCTTTTACATCGATCTTCTTTTCTGCTTTGCATGGATATCCGTAATAACGTACATCTTCCGCGCAGCATGTCATGATCTCTCTGACCGGAACGAACATATTGTCCGGCATTCCCTTCGGGCGGAAGATCTGTCCTTTGAAGTCGATTTCTTTATGCAGATATAATTCCGGATGATCATATGCATCCACATACCACACACCAAAATCAACATCATCCAGTACGATCTTGTCTCCTTTTACATCATATGGGAGATCTTCTTCGGATGGCTCGATGATCTTGCCTTGCATATCTTCAAAGATCAGCTGTGCCATCGGATTCTGTACCTTCAGTGCACGTCTGAATCCGGATCTGTTAACACCATCTGCACATCTGTTAACAACGATCAGCTCAGACTCTGTGAGCTGTTCCATCAGCATATTTCTCATATTCATCAGATACATATCCAGTGTTGTACCATTTACGGTAGAGTATACTCCCTGAAGTTCGAAACTTCTCGGGTATCTGATTGAAAGCAGATCCTCCAGCTTCCACATTCCATTGTACTCGATGATAATCTGTGCCGGATGATAGTTTCTTTCACAGTTTTTGAAAAATACAGTGTTCAACTGGTCAAATTCTTCGATTTTCAGAACTGCCATATTTTTTTCTTTTAAATATTCTTCCGGATACTCTTCTTCTCCTTCTTCACAGAGAAGTAACAGTGTAAGTCCCGGTTCAATCCATTCCTGTTCCATCAGGGTATCCTTGATCATGGTTGTCTTACCACTGTCTAAGAATCCCGTAACGATAAACATAGGTGTTGCCATACTCGCACCTCTTTCTTTTATGGTTATATTGTGATTTTTGGCTCCATAATAATATGAAGCCAATTATTAGTATCCTATACGTGGAATAATTTCAGAAGGTCGTCCTCTTTCAGGTCTGTTCCGATTACACAGATACGTCCTGTGTAGTCCGGCTGTCCTTCTCTTACTTCGTACTCTTCCGGTACTAAGTCGAACTGTTTCCATGATCCGTCTGTCATCTGGATAATACCTTTGGAACGAAGAATTGTTCCGTAAGATGTTGTCTCTGACAGTGCCTTCAGCAGATAATCCAGTTCTTCTTCGGTATATTTATGAACAGTCTCTTTGCCCCAGCTTGTAAACACATCATCTGCATGATGATGGTGGTGATGATCGTGATCGTGTCCACAGCAGCAATCGTGATCATGGTCATGATGATCGTGGTCATGATGATCGTGATCGCAGTGATCATGATCGTGGTCATGGTGATCATGGTCACAATGGTCGTGATCGTGATGGTCATGGTGATCGTGGTCACAATGGTCGTGATCATGATCGTGATCTTCATGATCTTCAAACAGGCTCTCAATCTCAGCACCCTTTGTCAGTGCATGACTGATTGCTTCTTTGCCAAGCTCATCCCATGGTGTAGAGATGATCGTTGCTTCTGCATTTTCTTCACGAAGTGTGTGTACGCATTCTTCTACTTTTTCATCTGTCATCATCTGTGTACGGCTTACTACGATTGTTGACGCATGCTCTACCTGATCTTTGAAGAATTCTCCAAAGTTCTTCATGTACATTTTTGCCTTTTTACCATCTACAACTGTGATTCTTCCGTCAATTTCAATGTCCGCATCTTTTTCTACAGCTTCAATTGCTCTTGCTACGTCAGATAATTTTCCAACTCCTGATGGCTCAATGATTACACGGTCCGGATGATACTCATCTAATACTTTTACCAGAGCTTTGCTGAAGTCACCAACCAGTGTACAGCAGATGCATCCTGAGTTCATCTCTGTAATCTCGATTCCTGCATCTTTTAAGAATCCGCCATCGATACCGATCTCGCCAAATTCATTCTCGATCAGCACAAGTTTCTCTCCTGCCCATACATCACTGAGCAGCTTTTTGATAAATGTAGTTTTTCCTGCTCCGAGAAATCCTGAAATAATATCTACTTTTGTCATGTTTATTGCCTCTTTTCTATCTATTTTCAAAATTAATAAAAGTCCCGACACATATATTATCACAAACAGCGGGTGGTTGCCAGTCCCCCAATTCTAATATTTTTCTCAACTTTTTATAAATCACCCGCAAACTCTGCTGCTCATTATAGATATTTTGATTGCAGACAATTTCTTCTTGTACACATAGTAGAGTAAAAAAACGATATCTGTACCGGATGGTACAGATATCGTCTGCTTTTTATGATTATTCTAAAATGTTCTTATAATAATCCGCCGATTGACAGGAACAGTGGTGCAAATACCAGTGATACAACTGTCATCAGTTTGATCAGGATGTTGATAGATGGTCCTGATGTATCTTTGAACGGATCACCTACAGTGTCTCCAACTACAGCTGCTTTATGAGCCTCGCTTCCTTTTCCACCGTGGTTTCCATCTTCAATGTATTTCTTAGCGTTATCCCATGCTCCACCTGCATTAGACATGAAGATTGCCATCATAACACCTGTTACAAGTGCTCCTGCAAGAAGTCCGCCAAGCGCAGAAGGTCCAAGAAGGATTCCGACTACCAGCGGTGCAAGTACTGCCATGACACCAGGAACCAGCATTTCTTTTAATGCTGCTGTTGTTGAGATTGCAACGCATGACTTGTAATCTGGTTTTTCTGTACCCTTCATGATTCCAGGCATTGTCTTGAACTGACGTCTTACTTCTTCGATCATCTGGTATGCTGCTCTTGATACAGATGACATTGTCATAGCTGAGAACAAGAACGGAAGCATTCCACCGATCAGCATTCCGATGATTACACGTGAGTCAAGGATATCAATTGACTTAAGATGTACTGCTTCTGCATAAGATACGAACAGAGCAAGTGCTGTCAGGGCTGCAGATCCGATAGCAAAACCTTTACCCATAGCTGCTGTTGTGTTACCAACGGCATCCAGTTTGTCAGTGATCTGACGAACGTGTGGATCAAGCTCGGACATCTCTGCAATACCACCGGCATTGTCAGCGATCGGTCCATAAGCATCTACAGCTACTGTGATGGCTGTTGTAGAAAGCATTCCTACAGCGGCAAGCGCGATACCGTAAAGTCCGCATGTCTGGTAAGCAATAAAGATACCAACGCAGATCAAAAGGATCGGGATTGCTGTAGATTTCATACCTACTGCGAGACCACTGATGATGGTTGTTGCAGATCCAGTCTCTGACTGTTCTGCGATTTCTTTTACTGATTTGTAATCTCCGGACGTATATACTTCTGTAATGATACCGATCAGAAGTCCTACGATCAGACCAGCTACGATAGCGATTGCTGCCTTAAAGTCTCCGAAGAATACTTTACTGAGTACACAGGATACGATCAGTACCAGTGCACTTGCTACATAAGAACCAGTCTTTAATGCTTTGTGTGGATTTGAATTCTCATCACCTTTTACAAAGAATGTTCCAAGGATAGATGCAACCAGTCCGAGTCCTGCGATCAGAAGCGGGAAGATTGCTCCCTCAGCTTTATAATACACGATTCCAAGTGTCAGTGCAGAAACGAGTGCTCCTACATAAGACTCAAAAAGGTCTGCTCCCATACCTGCAACGTCACCTACGTTATCTCCTACATTGTCAGCAATAACGGCCGGGTTACGCGGGTCATCTTCCGGAATACCAGCTTCCACTTTACCTACAAGGTCAGCTCCTACGTCAGCAGCTTTTGTATAGATACCACCACCAACACGGGCAAACAGAGCGATTGAAGAAGCTCCTAAACTAAATCCTGTAATAATATCAACGTTTTTAGTCAGAATGTAAATCATGCTGACACCAAACACACCAAAACCAGCTACACACATACCCATTACAGCTCCACCGGAGAATGCAATTGAGAGTGCTTTGTTCATTCCTTTTTCTTTTGCTGCATTTGCAGTTCTTACATTTGCCTTAGTAGCTACTTTCATTCCACAGTAACCTGCAAGCGTAGAGAACAGAGCTCCTACTACGAAGCATACAGCAGTGATCCAGTTCCCGATTCCTACTCCGATGAGTATAAATAATACAGCAACGAAGATGATCAGAATCTTATACTCTGCTGTCAGAAATGCCTGCGCACCGTCACTGATAGCAGCGGCAATTTCTTTCATTCTGTCGTTTCCGGCGTCCTGTCTTCCTACTCTTGCTGCCAGATAAGCTGCAAAAAGAAGTCCAAGAATTCCAAATACCGGAACAAGGTACAATAACATTTCCATAAATTCTCTCCTTCCGTCCGACTTTGTCAAATTCATGTCAGACAGATATATCTTAACATATTCTTAACTTTTGATGGCATTATTTTTTATTTTTGTACGTTATTCCGATTATTTTCTGTGTATTGTCCAAATTTCCGACCTTTCATTGATTATTTATAATCTATTTTTACCAATAACTTTCTTGTATAGAAGATTAATCATAATCTATCTTCATAAGCACAAGCCCATTCGGTGGTGCCGTCGCTCCCTCTGAAGTATGAACTTTTGCATCCAGAATTTCCTTTACCTTTTCCGGAGCATAGAATCCTCTGCCAACGCGGATCAGGACTCCCGCAATAATACGGACCATATTATAAAGGAAACCATTTCCTGTAATACGAAGCACGATTTCATCGTCTTTTTTCTCAATTATCAAATCATACACCGTCCGGACGGTATCCTGCGTATTCGTTCTGATATTACAGAAGCTTACAAAATCATGTTCTCCAACCAAATATTTTGCACCGGCACGCATAGCCTCAACATCCATTGGAAACGATACGAACGTACAATATCTTGTCTTTAACGGATTTGGTACCGCCGCATTGTATATATGATATTCATAAGTCTTTGAAATATTCTCCTGATATCTCGGATGCCAGTCTGCCGGAACTTCATCGGACCTTACTACTACAATATCTTCCGGAAGCCTCTGGTTCAATGCATACGCAAATCTCTCAGGCGGAATGGAAGATTCTGTATCGAATACCGCTACATTTCCCAGTGCGTGTACCCCTGAATCAGTCCTGCTTGCCCCGATAATTCTGATTTCTTCCCCGGTAAGTCTTGCTAATGATTTATTCAGTTTTTCTTCAATGGTAACTCCATTTGGCTGGACCTGCCAGCCGCAGTAATTAGTTCCATCATATGCTACGAATATTCTGATTCTTTTCATGATGACCTCCACACAATCTGATACAATTAATTTTTAGTAACAAGATTACATAAATTTGGGACGGAGGTTTTTAATTCCTCCGTCCCTGTATACATTTTAAAACACCCAAATATGCACCGGTACGCATCTTCCGATCACCACCACCAAAATCACATAAGCAATTACAGTAATATATGCTATTCTGTCTTCTTTATGATATTTTAACGGTTTCATCTTTGTGCGTCCTTCGCCGCCACGGTAACATCTCGCTTCCATCGCCATTGCCAGATCATTGGCTCTTCGGAATGCCGATACGAACAACGGAACCAGAATCGGTATCATACTCTTTGCTTTCTGAATCATATTACCGCTTTCCAGATCAGCTCCTCTTGCGATCTGTGCTTTCATGATCTTATCGGTCTCTTCCAGAAGGATTGGAATAAAGCGGAGTGCAATCGACATGATCATCGCAATCTCATGTACCGGAACATGAATCTTGTTCAGTGGTCCAAGTAACTCTTCGATTCCATCTGTCAGCTCGTTCGGAGTCGTTGTAAATGTCATAAGCGACGAGCCGATGATCAGGTAGATCAGACGGATTGCCATATATACCGCAGTCCTTAATCCCCCTTCTGTAATCGTGAAGATCCACGCGTGAAACAGTACTGCCCCGTCTCTTGTAAGAAACAGATTGAACAACACTGTAATCATCAGAAGCATGATGACTGGTTTCAATCCCCTTACAATAAAGGAAAATGGAACTCTTGACATTTTAATAATAATGATCAGGAACAATGTTGTCATCACATATCCCGGAATGCTGTTGAATAAGAACAATGAAATCAGATATAACAGCGTCCCCACCAGTTTCACTCTTGGATCTAATCTGTGTAATACACTCTTTGCCGGATAATATTGTCCGATTGTAATATCTCTTATCATATCTTCTTCTCCAGTGCCTGCATAATCTCATCTGCCGCTTCTTCTACAGTCGTTACATTTACCTTGACTGGTAAACCTTTTTCTTTCAGATCATGCATGATATACGTCACCTGCGGAGCTGCAAGTCCGATTTTTTCCAGTTCCTGATAATGTGCAAATACCTCTTTCGGCGCACCATTATACATTACAGACCCTTTGTTCATCACAATGATCCGGTCTGCATATCTTGCAATATCTTCCATACTATGTGATACCAGAATGACCGTCATATCACTCTGCTTATGCAGGTATGCGATCTGATCCAGAATGTCATCTCTTCCCTTTGGATCAAGTCCCGCCGTCGGCTCGTCAAGAACCAGCACTTTCGGACGCATTGCCAGAACTCCTGCGATCGCTACTCTTCGTTTCTGACCGCCCGAGAGCTCGAACGGAGAAGATTTATAATATTTTTCTTTCAATCCTACCAGTTTCAGTGCTTCCAACGCACGCTTTTCACACTCTTCTTTGCTCAGTCCCTGATTCTTCGGACCAAAACACACATCTGTCATTACATCGATCTCGAACAACTGGTACTCCGGATACTGAAATACCAGTCCGACCTGATTACGGAGTGCACGCATATCATACCCATTTTGGTAAATGTTCTCTCCATTATAATACAGCGCACCGTCCGTTGCTTTCACAAGTCCGTTCAGATGCTGGATCAGAGTCGATTTCCCCGATCCGGTATGACCGATGATTCCCACAAATTCACCGTGTGGAATCTCCAGGCAAATGTCTTTGAGTGCATGTTTTTCGTATGCAGTCCCGGGACTGTATACATAATTCAAATGTTCTATCTTAATTGCAATGTCTGTCATTTCTTCTCACCATTTCTCACATCAAATGTTCTATTGTTGTAAATGCGTAATTGCTTCTACCAGTTCTTCTTTTCTTAAGATTCCTTTTGGAATATCCAGTCCACGTTTTCGAAGTTCATCTGCCAGGATTGTCACCTGTGGTACATCCAGGCGATAGCTCTTAAGCTCATCCACCCTTGAGAATATCTCTTTCGGAGTTCCCTCCATCACAACTTTGCCGTGATCCATTACAAAGATCTTATCCGCATCTACTACTTCTTCCATATAATGCGTAATCAGAATTACTGTAACATTCTTCTGTTTTCTGAGTTTGTGGACCGTCTTTAAGACTTCTTTTCTTCCAACCGGATCAAGCATCGCCGTTGGCTCATCCATAACGATGCATTTGGGTTCCATTGCTACAACCCCTGCAATTGCAACCCTCTGCTTCTGTCCACCGGAAAGCTTATTCGGAGAATGATGTCTGTACTCGATCATTCCAACTGCTTTCAGGCTTTCTTCTACACGCTGCCAGATCTCATCTGTCGGAACTCCCAGATTTTCCGGACCAAATCCTACATCTTCTTCTACTACAGTACCGATGATCTGATTATCCGGATTCTGAAACACCATTCCTGCCGACTGTCTTACGTCCCAGAGTTCTTCTGGATTACTTGTATTCTTTCCATTCACCCATACGGAACCTTCTGTCGGAACTAAAATTGCGTTTAAATGCTTCGCAAGCGTTGATTTACCGGAACCATTGTGTCCGAGAACTGCTATAAACTGTCCTTCTTTTGCTTCAATATCTACTTCATCAATAGCACGCGATGTTCCAATCACATTGCCTTCTTCATCACGTTTTTCATATTCATATACTAATTTTTCTGTCTGGATCATTTCCATCTTTTATTTTCCTCCGCGTCATATGTGTTGGAAGTTGCTATGATTCTGCTGTTTCGTTTCTTTTTTTTATGTTTTTCTTATGCTTTTTCCGGTTCCGGATACTCTGTTCCCATTGTATCAACGGTTACTTTTTTCATCTTCTGCTCATCAAGCGGTCTGTCACTGTAGTCTGTATCTGTCTCAGCAATCTTATTTACAATATCCATTCCTTCGATGATCTTACCAAATGCAGCATATGCACCGTCCAGATGTGGTGCAGCTTTATGCATGATAAAGAACTGTGAACCTGCTGAATCCGGATGCATAGCTCTTGCCATAGAAAGTACACCTTCTGTATGTGCAAGATTATTTGCGAAACCGTTCTGAGCAAACTCTCCTTTAATTGTGTATCCCGGGCCTCCCATTCCTGTTCCGTCCGGGCATCCTCCCTGGATCATAAATCCATTGATGACACGGTGAAAGATCAGTCCGTCATAATAACCTTTCTTCACCAGTGAAACAAAATTATTAACTGTATTCGGAGCAACTTCCGGGTACAGTTCTGCTTTCATAATATCTCCATTTTCCATCTCAATTGTTACGATTGGATTTGTCATTTTATTTTCCTCTTTTCTTTTTGTT
>OHWR01000988.1_pt1 | contig 11690 bp, 10 predicted proteins | sample 1579771 | NCBI WGS metagenome assembly OHWR01 (sample SAMEA3882542, study PRJEB24775) | human gut metagenome | biome: human-associated habitat; feature: intestine environment; material: feces | place: Netherlands | collected 2009/2010 | reverse complement strand
TGCGGGGAGATGTCGCGCAGCGACAGAGGGGACGGGCACCGGTTAGGTGCTGTCAGCGCAGCTGACTGAGGGATTGCACCGGAGGTGAAAATGCAGAGTGCTTTTACCGTATAATCCCTCCACCGCCTACGGCGGTCCCCCTCCCTTTACAAGGGATGCATAACTTTATAAAACACCCGATGCAACCGCCGGCTGCAAATCATTATAACACAAGAAAGCACCGCTGAAAAGCTGAATTTTGGTGAACATTGACAAAAGTGGAAATTCCGCTTGATTATTTGGCAAAAGCGGTATAAAATAAAGACTGCAATACAAGGGCGCATAGCGCCCGGGTAAATTCAAATATTTTTCGGAGGTAATTCCAAATGGTAAGAGTTGCTATCAATGGTTTCGGCCGCATCGGCCGTCTGGCTTTCCGTCAGATGTTCGGCGCAGAAGGCTATGAAGTGGTTGCTATCAACGACCTGACTTCTCCCAAAATGCTGGCTCACCTGCTGAAGTACGATTCTTCTCAGGGCAAGTACGCACTGGCTGACACCGTGTCCGCTACCGATGACTCCATCATCGTAGACGGCAAAGAAATCAAGATTTATGCAAAGGCTGACGCTTCTGAGCTGCCCTGGGGCGAGCTGAAGGTAGACGTAGTGCTGGAGTGCACCGGTTTCTACACTTCCAAGGAGAAGGCTTCTGCTCACATTAAGGCCGGTGCCCGCAAGGTTGTTATTTCTGCTCCCGCAGGCAACGATCTGCCCACCATCGTATACAATGTAAACCACGAGACCCTGAAGGCTGAGGACACCGTGATCTCCGCCGCTTCCTGCACCACCAACTGCCTGGCTCCCATGGCTAACACCCTGAACAAGACCTACCCCATCGTTTCCGGCATCATGACCACTGTTCATGCTTACACCGGCGACCAGATGATCCTGGATGGTCCTCAGCGCAAGGGCGATCTGCGCCGTGCTCGTGCTGGCGCACAGAACATCGTTCCCAACACCACCGGCGCTGCTAAGGCTATCGGCCTGGTCATCCCCGAGCTGAACGGCAAGCTGATCGGTTCTGCTCAGCGTGTGCCTGTTCCCACCGGCTCTACCACCATTCTGGTTGCTGTCGTCAAGGGCAAGGACGTCACCAAGGAGTCCATCAATGCTGCTATGAAGGCTGCTACTTCTGAGTCCTTCGGCTACAACGAGGATCAGATCGTTTCTTCCGATGTCATCGGCATGCGTTACGGCTCTCTGTTCGACGCTACCCAGACCATGGTCGCTAAGATCGACGACGACACCTATCAGGTTCAGGTCGTGTCTTGGTACGACAACGAGAACTCCTACACCTCTCAGATGGTCCGTACCATTAAGTACTTCGCTGAGAACTGCTGATCTCGTAGCTGCGATAAAAATTAAATGATTTGTTGACTGGAGTTTGTCTTGTTCAACTACGAACAAGCCTGATTTGGTACGACAACCATTATAGAGATTTTTGCACCCTTTCTTTTGTGGTTCTTCCATGAGAGAAAGGGTGTTTTTTATGTGTTTGAAAGATCTCCGCGACGAATTTTTGTACGACTGCGAATGCCGCCATCTTGCCAAAGGCTCCCTGCGCAACTACCGGGCAGCGACTCGATTTCTGGTGGACTTTCTGGAATCGAAGCACATCACTGAACTGGAGGAGGTCAAGCCACACCACATCCGGGATCTGATGAAGGAAAAGCAGGACATGGGCAGTACGCCACGGTACATCAATGATCTGCTCAAAGTCTGGCGGACCTGGTTCAATTATCTGGTGACCGAGGGTTATCTGGATGAACGGGATAACCCGGCCAAGAAGGTGAAGCCTCTTCGTCAGCCCAAAACCATCATTGATACCTTTACCGTGGATGAGATGAGGCGGATGATCCGGTTTTATGATGGGACGGATTTCCTGTCGGTGAGGAATAAGACCATCATTATGTTGTTGTTCGATACCGGGATGCGCTGCAATGAGATGATCTTGATGGAGCCGGAAGACATCAAACCGGACTATATTCTGGTCAAGCATGGCAAGGGCAGCAAGGAACGCGTGGTGCCAAAGTCGCCTGCGTTGTCCAAGCAGCTGATGAAGTATCGCACCCTACGGGATGCCTATTTAAAGGAATACCCCAGTCGCCACAAGAACCTGTTTCTCAGCAAAAACGGGAAGCCTTTGACGGATGAAGCGGTTGCCCGGATGCTGAAACATTAAAATCTATCAACAGAAGGCCTCTGCCTTTCACAGAAATGTGATGGGCAGGGGCCTTTTTGCGTTAAGGAGAAGGTTGCTCAAAAAAGAAAAAAGTATCCTCCACATGGAAAATGGAGGATACCGTTCCTTTGACATCGTTGTCTATAATCTCATCTTATTTTATCATGGTTATATCTGGGATTCAATAGAAATCATCATAAATGTATCACATTTGACCCTGAAAAAACATCGCGAAGGCCGGATCGTTTTTGTGCCATGCCCAGTTCTGTATAATAATTCCAGCTGTAAACGAAGATTGAGAAAATAAGGGGTCAGATGAGGGTCTAAACAGCAGGAGGAAACAGCGATGGCGCGACGGGGAGAAAACATTCGCAAGCGTAAGGACGGCCGGTGGGAAGGCAGGTACATCAAAGCGCGCACACCGGAGGGGAAGATCCAGTGGGGTTACGTTTACGGAACGGCCTATATGGAGGTCAAACGGGTACTGATCCAGAGAAAAGCGGAGGCGGGTTTCTACAACCTGAATCGAACTGACCTGACCTTTGAAGCACTGGCCGAGGTATGGCTGCATTCCCTGCGGAACAGTATAAAAGAATCCACCTATGCGCATTATTCGTACACGCTGCACAAATATCTTCTTCCGGTTTTGAGCAAGGTGCCCGTTGCATCCCTTGAGGAAAGCTTTCTGGAACAGGCCATGCAGCAGATCATTGCGCCGATAGATGCCGCACACAAGCCGCTAGGGAACTCCTCTGCCCGGGAATGCCTCTCGATGCTGCGACGTATCTGCAAATATGCCGCTCATTTACGTTTGATTCGTCCAATGGAGCTGGAAGTTGCGCTGCCAAAAGCCATCGACAAAATTTCTGCGCCTCTCTCCCCGGCGGAACAGCAGCGACTTCATCAATATGTACAGGCGAACCCCACGCCTCGCAAAATCGGCTTACTACTGGGGCTGGAATTGGGGCTTCGAATTGGTGAGATCTGCGGCCTGCAATGGGGCGATTTTGACCTGAAACTCGGCACGCTGAACATCAATCGGACGGTCTGCAGAATTTCCTGTGGAAACGGTCATACAAAGGTGGTCATCCAGATGCCCAAAACCCGCACTTCTCGCCGGGAAATTCCCATCCCAAAGCAGCTATCGCTGATGCTGAAAAAGCTGCGCGGAAGCGCCAGCAATGCTGCATGGTTCCTGTCCGGCAGCGAGTCCAAGCCAACCGAACCCCGCTGCTATCGGAAAAGCATCAAAGCGTATCTGAAGCAGGCGACTGTCCGTCAAGTGCGCCCGCACGCACTGCGCCACACCTTTGCAACGACCTGCCTGCAGGCGGGGTGCGATGTAAAGACCCTCAGCGAATTGTTGGGACACGCCAACGCCAACATCACCTTGCAGCGCTATGTGCACTCTGACCTGACCCGAAAGCGCAGGGAGATGAACCGGATATTCTCCCATCAGGTATCTATGAGGGGCAGAAAAGCGCTGAATCTGTTGGAATAACGCCAGATTTTGTCCATGGCCCTCCATTTTCCATGTGAAGGATACTCCTTTATTGCGGAAAGGGGTGAACTAGGTGGCACTGCGTCTGTTTGAGCACAACGAGAAAGCATATCATGCGGCAGTCCGGATGATGGAGCAGTATGGCAAGGCCGCCATTGTTCATCCGACAGGCACCGGAAAGAGCTATATTGCGTTCAAGCTGATCGAGGACAACCCGGAGAAGGTCGTGATCTGGCTTTCTCCCAGTGAATATATCTTCAAGACACAGCTGGAGAGCCTGAAAAGGAACGACCCGGACTTTCCGCTGGCGAACGTCCATTTTTATACCTATGCGAAGCTGATGTGCTGTACCCAGGCGCAACTGGATGATATCGCAGCGCAGGAGCCCGCCTATATTATACTCGATGAATTCCACCGTGCCGGTGCGGAATGCTGGGGCGAAAGCACGGTGGCTTTGTTAAAGTTATGCCCGGAGGCAAAACTGCTGGGGCTGACGGCGACAAACATCCGCTATCTGGATAATAACCGCGATATGGCCGAAGAGCTTTTTGACAGCCGTGTTGCGAGCGACATGACCCTTGGCGAAGCAGTCGTCAGGGGGATTTTGCCTGCTCCGAACTATGTGACCACCGTCTATCAGTACCAGAAAGACTTGGCACGTTATCAGACAAGAGTGGATAATCTGCGTTCTGCTGGGATTCAGGACGTAAATCAAAAATATCTGGATGCCCTGCGCCGCGCCTTGGAACAAGCAGATGGATTAGACAAGGTTTTTGAACATCATATCACGAACAAGTCCGGAAAGTACATCGTGTTCTGCGCCAACAAGGAGCACATGGACGAAATGATCTCTCATGTGCCGGAATGGTTTGCAAAGGTGAATGCGGAAGTGGCGGTGTACGAAGCTTATTCCGATGACCCTGGTACAGACAAGGCTTTTGCCGACTTCAAGGCGGACGAGAGCGATAAATTGAAGTTGCTGTTCTGCATCGACATGCTCAACGAGGGCGTTCATGTAGAAGGCATTTCAGGTGTCATCCTGTTCCGGCCCACCATTTCACCCACCATCTACAAGCAGCAGATTGGTCGCGCTTTGACCGCTGGAGAAAATTCTACGCCGCTTATCCTTGATGTAGTCAACAACTTCGAGGGTCTATGCAGCATTGCGGGGTTGCAGGGCGAGATGCAGGAGGCAGTCTACCGCCTGAATGCCAACGGTGAGGGTGATAAGATCATCACCGAACGGTTTGAAGTTGTTGAGCAGGTGCATGACTGCCGGGTGCTGTTTGAGCGGCTGCAGGCAAGCCTTTTTTCCAGTTGGGATCATTATTTTTCGGAAGCAAGCATTTACTATGCGGAGCATGGCAGCCTGAATATTCCAAAGCGTTATACCACACCGGCGGGATTGAGCCTTGGCGAATGGCTGACGACACAGCGCCGTGTTCGTGCGGGACAGATTCCGGGGAACTTGACCGAACAGCAAATCGCACGGCTGGACAGCATCGGGATGGAGTGGGGCAACCGCAACGATGCCGCATGGGAGCACGGCCTGGAAGAAGCGCGAAAATTTCGGGAACAGTTTGGGAATTTGCAGGTCCCGGCGAAATACAAAACGAAAAATGACTATCCTCTGGGAAAGTGGATCAACAATGCGCGGAAACGCCGAAGCGATGGAAAGCTGACGGAAGAGCGCATCCGACAGTTGGATCAGATGGGAATGATATGGAGCGTATTTGATGCCAAATGGGAACAGGGATATGCACTTGCGGCAATCTATGCGCAGGAGTATGGAAATCTGGATGTTCCACGAGATTATAAAACAGCAGATGGAAAAACACTTGGTCGCTGGATTCAAAATCAAGAACTAGCCTATGAGCAGAAAAAGTTGTCTGCGGATCAGATCAAACGACTGGAAACCATAGGAATGCAGTGGGGCAGTCGCTATGACCGACAGTGGAATGAGGTTTATCAGGCAGCGAAACGGTACTTTGAGGCAAATGGAGACCTTGATGTCCCGGTGGCCTATGTTTCGCCGGAGGGCTATGCCCTTGGAAAATGGGTGCGGCGGCAGCAGTATGCGTATCGGAATCCGGAGAAAAGCAATGCAATCTTATCACAAGAGCGCATTGAGTTGCTGGATGCCATCGGAATGCAGTGGGAGAAACCGGACCCGTGGCAGCACCGGTACGAGCTGGCGCAGGAGTATAAAAGATGCCATGGAAATCTGGAGATTCCAGCAAAATACAAGACTGCGGATGGCATTTGGCTGAGCCGATGGGTGTACAACCAGAAACGGCTGCTGCAAAGCGGGTCAGGAAAGTTGAGCGAAGAGCAAAAGAAAAAGCTAAAGGAGTTATTGGGGTATTATGTCAAAATTTCAGCATGATGTGATGTTGAAGATCGTAAAAATCATCGATTTGGTAATGATCACAATTCCGTTTGCACTTTGTTGGGAGCTGTATTATTCGTATCAGATCTATGCAAAGTTTGGTTGGAAGGGCAACTGGGCCATGATCGGTCTGTTTGCGGTGTTGTTCTTTCTGTTAGGTAAAGTCTACGATGCGTTCTGGATGTCTTTGCAACGCATTTCGGAGTTGATTTATGGGCAAGTGCTGGCGGCAATGGCGACAGACGGCATTCTGTATATCGTGATCTGCCTGATGTCCCGGCGGCTCTGCAATATTCTGCCGGGTATTGCGGCGATTGTCGGACAGGTCGTGATGGCTTCAATCTGGGCAAAATGCGCCCATCGCTGGTATTTCCGGACCTTCCCTCCTCAGCCCACCGCAGTGGTCTATGATGTCCGGCATGGTCTGGAAAAGCTCATCAATGAATATGGCCTCTCGAAAAAATACGATGTCAAGATGACATTGAACGTTGAGGAATGCCTGAACGACCTGAGTCTGCTGGATGGAATGCAGAGCGTGTTCATCAGCGGTGTCCACAGCCATGAGCGCAATATCATCCTAAAATACTGTGTGGGACAGGGCATCAATGTGTTTGTGATCCCTCGTGTGGGAGATGTGATTATGAGCGGTGCCCAGCCGATGCATATGTTCCATCTGCCCATGCTGCGTGTGGGTCGCTATATGGCAAGCCCGGAATTTCTGTTTGTGAAACGGGTAATGGACATTGTGATCTCACTGGCAGCATTGGTTATCCTGAGTCCGTTGTTTCTGATTACGGCTATTGCCGTCAAGTCCGATGGTGGCCCGGCTTTTTACAAGCAGGTTCGCCTTACCAAAGACGGCAAACCGTTCGAGATCCTGAAGTTCCGTTCTATGCGAGTGGATGCTGAAAAGGATGGTGTAGCACGCCTTTCCACCGGTGATAAAGATGACCGCATCACGAAGGTGGGCCACGTCATTCGTGCCTGCCGTCTGGACGAGCTGCCCCAGCTTCTCAATATCTTGAAGGGTGATTTGTCTATTGTAGGCCCTCGTCCGGAGCGCCCGGAGATCGCCGCCCAGTATTGTGAGGAGATGCCGGAGTTTGCGCTGCGCTTGCAGGCTAAGGCTGGTCTGACCGGTTATGCACAGGTGTACGGTAAGTACAACACCACCCCCTACGATAAGCTGCAGATGGATCTGATGTATATTGCCCATCCCAGCCTGATCGAGGATTTGAAAATCATGCTGGCGACCGTGAAGATCCTGTTTATGCCGGAAAGCACGGAAGGTGTAGCAGAAGGTGCGACCACGGCGATGGGACAGGAGACAGAAGAATGATGCAGAATTACAGTGTCTTGATGTCCGTTTATTATAAGGAAAAGCCAGAATACCTCGAGCAAGCAATTGAAAGTGTTCAATCACAGACGTTCCCAACTGATGATTTCATACTGGTATGTGACGGACCACTGAATGATGCGCTGGACAAGGTGATTGCCAAAAAGCAGCGAGAGATGGGGATAACTTTAAATGTGGTTCGCCTTGCTAAGAACGGTGGACTTGGCAATGCACTGAATGAGGGCATCAAACATTGCAAAAATGAACTGGTTGCCAGAATGGACAGTGATGATATTGCGTATCCGGATCGCTGTGAAAAACAGATGGCGGTATTCAACGTATATCCAGAAGTAAGTATCTGCTCTGGCATCGTGGAAGAGTTTACTACTGATCCGAATACCGCCGATGCGAAGCGTGTGCCACCGGAGACGAATGCGGAAATTGTGGAATTTGCAAAGAAGCGCAATCCGTTTAATCATCCCTGCGTGATGTATAAGAAGTCCGCAGTCGAAGCTGTTGGTTCTTACCAGGACTTCTACTTGTTGGAGGACTATTACCTTTGGCTCCGGATGCTGATGGCCGGATATCAGGGCTACAACATTCAGGAGCCGCTGTTACATATGCGGGCAGGCTCTGATATGTATAAGCGCCGGGCGGGCTGGAAGTACGCAAAGACACAGGCAAAGCTGTTCAAGTTCATGAAGCAGCAAGGCTTTATAGGAAAAGGACAGTACATAAAAAGCTGTGTGATTCGTAGCGGGTCAGCGTTAGCTCCGAACTGGCTGCGAAAGTTTATGTTTGAGAAAGTACTGAGAAAGTAAGGAAGACATGAGAATTGCAATTTTGATTCAATGCCATAAAAGTCCGAAACAAATCAACCTTCTCCTAGAGAGGTTGAATCACCCAGATATTGATTGCTATCTTCATATTGATAAGAAGGCTGACTTTGCAGATAAAATTATTCATAGAGAAAATGTGTTTGTGCTTCCGGATGAACAGCGTGTTTCGGTGGAATGGGCACAGATTTCGCAGGTTACGGCAACGCTAAATCTTCTGAATACAGCTGCTGCTAGTATAAGGGGGGGGGGCTATGACTACTATTGGTTAATCAGCGGGCAGGATTGGCCGCTTCGTTCAGCAGGTGAAATTGTAAAGTTCTTTGAAAAACACAGCGGCGTGAATTTTGTTCAGTATTGGGATAGTAAAAATCACGGGAACTATAAACAAAACAATTTGGATAAACGGAATCAAATCTATTTTCCAATTAAACTTATTGGCAGAAAACCGTGGCAAAAGATCATCAAGAGGGGGTGGGTTGAATTCACCGGAGGATACAATCGGACGTGGAAAATTTTCGAGAGAAAACAGCTAGGAATAGATTTCTATTTTGGAAGTTCATGGTGGGCATTAAAGAGAGAAACAATTGATTGGATTATGCAGTACCTCACTATACATCCGGAATATTATAAATTCTATGAAAATACTACTTGTCCGGATGAATCCTTCTTTCATACATTGGTGATGTTGTCACCTTATGCTGATGAAAATACAGACTATCTTACATATTTACATTTTCAAAAAGGTGCGAACAGCCCAGATATTTTAACAGAAGATAATTTGCAGAGAGCGAGAGAAAGCAAATATCTGATTATGAGAAAAGTTGACATGAATGTGGATGACTCGTTCTTACAGATATAAGAGAATTGTATGAAAAAAATAAAAGTGTTAATGCTTGTTCCTAATCTTTTTGTTGCAAACGGTGTGGCAAGCTTTGTGATGAATTACCTGCGTAATCTCAATCATGATGAGATGCAGGTGGATATTGCATCTTACAAAGAGGGCGACTCTGTTTATTATGCAGAGGTAGAGGCTGCAGGTGGAAAAATGTTTTTTCTGCCGGGCATAAAAAACCTTCCTGAGCATGTTAAAGTCTGCAATAAAATTTTGTCGGATGGTCGGTATGACATCATCCATGATAATACCCTGCATATTTCTATTCCAATGATGTGGTGCGCAAAGCGGCAAGGTGTTCCTGTACGGATCTTGCATAGTCATAGTTCTAAACTAGGCGAAACACGTAAAAAGGAACTGCGTAATAAGGCGTTTCGCCCGATATTGCGTTCTCTGGCGACAGACTACCTGGCTTGTTCCAAAATGGCAGGTCAGATGATGTTTGGAAATCGAAAGTTTACAGTGCTTCCTAATGTCATTCGGACTGAGAAGTATCGATATGATTCTGCCGCTCGTGAAAATGTACGTCGGAAAATGAACACGCAGGATAGGTTTGTGATCGGCTCTGTTGGACGGTTAGCAACAGAAAAAAATCCATTTTTTGCGATGGATGTCTTTGAATGTTTGCAGAAACAAGTCCCAAACGCAGAATATTGGTGGGTCGGTAGTGGGCCGCTGGAAAAATCAGTTCAGGACTATGTAAATCAGAAGTAGCTGTCTGAAAATGTAAGGCTTCTAGGGAGCCGGGACGATGTTACTTCCCTGTATCAAGGCATGGATGTATTCTTCTTGCCAAGTTTGTTTGAGGGATTATCAATTGTGACAGTTGAGGCTCAGGCGATGGGGTTGCCCTGTGTAGTGTCAGATGTGATTCCTCCAGAAGCAGAGTATACAGATCTTTTAAAACGATGTTCGTTACAGGATTCGATTGAGGCGTGGGTAGAGAAAATAAGAAATACACAGATTAAAAAAACTGAACGAAAGCAATATCAAGAATACTTGAGCGAAAGTGTTTTTTCAGATGTTAGGTGTGGAAATCGACTGAAAAAGATTTATGAACGTTTCTTAAGCGAAAAAGAGTAATATATGGAGGGAGCTGTGCTTGCGATTGCAGAATTTTTAGGACTGGTTGGATATGAAGCACTGTTGGCGTATGCTATGAAGGCATTTCGTCCAATGAAAGAATCCAGTAAAAAAGTATATTTGTTTTGGGCATTACTTCCACTTGCGGCTATGACAATGTTCCATAGCGAAAATATTGGTAATGACACCAGAGCGTATACTGGCTTGTTTGAAGCTGTAAAGGAAATGACGCTGAAAATGGCTCTTTCCAATGGACGATTCGAGAAGGGATATATGCTATTTACATATGTCCTGACAAGGTTGTTTTCAAGTCGACAATGTGTCCTGATTGCAGAAGGAGCTATTGTATATCTGTCTCTTTCACGATGGCTGAACAAATGGTGTAAAGCACCTGGCTTATTTGTTTGCCTGATCGTTGAGATGTTGGAAATCGATGGATGGATGAGTGCTGCACGGCAATCGCTGGCTGTGGCGGTACTGCTCTTTGCATATGATGCACTGGTGGAGAAAAAGCTGCTTCACTTTTTTATTCTCGTGATTTTGGCAGCGCAGTTCCATGCGGTAGCATATGTTTTTCTGCTGGCGTGGCCGATGCTTTGGTGGGTTGACGAGTACAGGAAAAACTCATTGGAAAAAAAGTGGCAGTTTGAAAAACTGATGGCAGTTTGTGTCGTCGGAATTGCCTTGCTGACGTGGCCGATGATAAATCTTTTGCTGAAGATATTTCCAAAATATCAATATTACATGTCGGGTGTGTACATGGACGGACAGGCACGGTTGGCAATCATCTTGAAAATCATTGTCTATGCGCTAATGTTATTGGCCCCGCGATGGATTAAAAATCAAAACCGTGGGACAAGGCAGAGCGTAGTGGAGTTGTCACTTTACCGTATGGCGCTTGTAAATATTGTGATTTTGGTTGCGGCGAATCAGGCGACTATTTTAACACGGTTCTCCGGCGTGTTTTCACTCTATGCAATCGCAGATTTTTCTGAGCAAGTTGCACGGTTGCAATATAAGAAAAATCGAGAAATCGTTACGATTTTGGCTCTAGTTTTGTTTGCTGTGTATGGTGGAGTTATTACATTATATCGTACGCCGGAATGGCAGACGACGTATCCATTTGTGTGGTGGAGGTAAGATTATGATACCTAAAGTTATTCATTATTGTTGGTTTGGTGGTAATCCTTATCCCCAAATAGTGAAGGATTGCATAAAGACTTGGGAAAAGTATTGCCCAGATTACGAAATAAAATTATGGGATGAAAGCAATTATGATATTTCAAAGAATGAATGGCTTAGGAATGCTTATAATTCAAAAAAATGGGCATTTGTTTCAGATTATGCGCGACTGGATATCATTTTCAACGAAGGTGGCATTTATTTAGACACGGATGTTGAATTGATAAAAACTTTAGATGATCTCTTAC
>OHWR01000977.1_pt1 | contig 11773 bp, 13 predicted proteins | sample 1579771 | NCBI WGS metagenome assembly OHWR01 (sample SAMEA3882542, study PRJEB24775) | human gut metagenome | biome: human-associated habitat; feature: intestine environment; material: feces | place: Netherlands | collected 2009/2010 | reverse complement strand
TCCACTTCCCTCATTTCAATCCCAGCTCTTTCAATACCTCAGCCGAATACCAGCTACATGGAAGCCAATAAACCATGCAACAGCGGTTCTTTTATTCGCCAGTATATGCAATTTCTATCTCATAGCCGCCGTTCTCATAGTAGGCGTGGGAAAAATAGTATCTTATTGTTATTTCTGAAATATAAAATTTGAATCATAAAACTTCTTTCCCTCTCAAATCCATTTTTACCAAACCAACTACTAACAATCCAATAAAAATTGCCGTGTCCACAAATAACAGTACAACAACACTTTTTACCACTCCGAAAGTAAAAAGTATGGAGAAGATTTCCACTGACAACACAATAAAACACATATAATTTGTCAAATACTCTGTTATAATTTCTCCATAATAATTGTTCATCTGCAATTTCGCATAGATAAAAGGTTTTAATAAATAACGGATTATGATACATATAACAGGACAAATAAAAATCCAGTTTTTATTAACTAGGGATGTTGCCACTCCTTTACTCCATTGTACTGGAATTTCTGTCGGCAACTTAGAATAAGACAAAGCCCCAATAATCAAGCATAGTGCGGTAATCATAGTCCAGGTAAGCATACTTCCCCATATATACAAAAAGCTGACGGAATCCAGTTTGAAAACAGTTCGATTATCTTTCCAATAGTCATGCAAATCTGTTACATATTGTTCTACCTGTAATTTTTCATAACTAATACTTTCTTCATCCAGCATTTTTTCGCACATGAGTTTCGCCTTATTCAAATCAGTAATCTGATTTTTTAATACTTCCTTTTGCTTCTCAAGCATTTCCTGCAATGTTACTTTTTCGGATATAATACTTCGTATATCTTCAATAGAAATTCCCAATGTACGTAGATATGCAATCTTCTTTATATTTTCCACATCATTTTCAGAATAATCTCTATAACCATTACTTTCATTTCTCGAAGGCTCAATAAGTTTTTCCTTTTCATAAAAACGGATATTAGAACGGGATAAACCTGTTCGCTCTTCTACGTCTTTTATAGTCATATTATGCCCTCCTTTCGAGCAACTCTATTTTACTTAATAATAAGCTATAAACAAGGTTTACAGTCAAGCATTTATCAAAAAACTAAAGATGTACCGTTTCACCAAATAGACGGGACGTACTTCATTTGATAAAAAACTAAAAAAACAGCGATTTACATCAAACTAAGAAATTATCGATATGGGAAATTGATAACTCCCAGTTTGCCTTTGTATCCCTTATTCATAATACTTGAAGACCCAAAGATGAAAATTATCGGGTGATGAAACAGTAGATTTAACAGGCGCTCTCTGCAAATCCTCAAGATGAGGTGAATTTGCAGAGAGCGTTTGTTTGTATCAAAGCAGAGAATTGTATAATTTTGCGTCATGTGTTCAAAGTACAAATTATGGGACAGGCCATGATTTATAATAGAAGTATCGAAGGGAACGGTTCCCTTCCCCAATACAAAGCGGAGGTAACCACTATGCTGAAGGATATGGATTTCGGGGTCTACGGTAAGGGCGTTGACGGATATGTTCACTACTCGTTGGCGATGGAACGTATCCGGGAAGAGGAGGAAAACCGTAAGGCGCTGATGGATGAGTTCGATAATGATGCGGACGAAATGGATGAACTTGATAACGATGGGGACAACTTCGATTCGGACGACCTTGATTCTGATGACTTTGGTTCGGATGATTTCGGCGGTGATGATTTCTGACGGAAAACGTCACCGGTAAAATATCGTACATGACAGAAAGGACTTTACCATGAAAAAGACTATTTGGAAAAGCATTCTTTGCGCAATGCTCGTTACGCTGACTGCCTGCATTTTGTGTACCGGTACATTCGCTGCCAAGTATACCTGTATCAAGAGTGGCTGCACCAGAGAAGCGGCTAAGGGCTCTGCCTATTGCTGGGTACATAAACCCACTAAGAGCAATTCCAGCGTCTCCGGCAGCGGCTCCAGACCGTCCGGCAGCAGCTCCAGCACAAAGCATAAATACACCTGCATCAAGGACGGCTGCACGCGAGAAGCGGATAAGGACTCTGCCTACTGCTGGGTACATCGCCCGTCCAAATCTTCCACCAAGAGCAGCACTTCTTACAGCTCCAAATCTTCGTACAGCAGCTCTTACTCCAGCAGCAAAAAATCCTACAAGACGTATGATTCCTATGACGATGGCTACGATGCCATCTATGATGATGGCGACTACGATGAGGATCGCTACGACAGCGACCCGGACTACGCAGCAGGCGTAGATGACGCTATGGACGAGTTGGATTGGTAACACAATAGTTTATGCAAATGACAGGAGGTTCCCTATGAAAGCATTTATCACGATCACCGGATTGAAGTTCTATTTTGGCAGCAAGCCTTTTGCGGTCGGGCAAAAGGTAAAGCTGGTCAAAGAGCCTGACAATGAGTATGACAGCGAAGCAATCAAAGCAGAGCTGCCTGGTCTTGGCTGCGCGGGTTATGTGGCAAACAGCCCGCACACGGTTTTGGGCGACTGCATCAGCGCCGGGCGGTTGTATGACAAAATCGGAGACAGCGCCACGGTCAAAGTTGTCTATGTACTGGACAATGCGGTGATCTGCAAGGTGAAGATTGCAGAGAAAGAAAAGATGTGCAGTCAATGCATCGAATGACAGCTTTATCGGAGGTTATTGCCCGCATTCGGCGTTGGGTATAGAATGACCCGTATAAGTGTTGCAGAAGTTGCTGCATGATATGTCCGTATTATAAAGATTGTGAGGCTGATGCACAAAAAAGATAAAACTTCAAGATTACGATCCCGGAACAGAAAACAGGGCAAGCTAAAACGAAAAGAGGTTTATTATGGCTTATTCGCGCAAAGACGTTGAAAAAACAAAGCAGAACGTCAAGAAATTCATTCGTTACCAAGAAGGTGCTGAAAAGTACAGCATGGGTCTGACAAAATTCACTGCACTCGCTAAAGAAGCTAAGGCTGTTTAAAAAATTGACAAGGTGACCTTAGTCAACTGTGAGATTTTTGAACGGTATCTGGAATCGTTCCGTATTCCGTAAAATTCTCACTTCACAGCCTCTCTGATATTAACAAACAAAACTCCCCCAAGTGTGCATACGCTGTGCGTAGAGGCCTGGGGGAGATGTTGTTGTTATAGTAGCAAATTTATAGGTTTCTTGTGAAGAACTGAACGTTATACTCCACCGCAAGGGTAGCCAAGGGTGCGGTGACCTATGGGCTGGAATTGATGCTGGCAAGTGTTCTCCATCGTGCAGGGCATGGTGTCTACCATCATCACCCAATCGGGCAGCTCCGGGATGAGCAGCGTATCGCTGCCGCAGAAGTTGATTGACGCCATCAACAATGTGGGCTTTTGGGATAGCATCCCACTGTGGGCGGTTACGCTGATCGGCGGGCTGCTGATTACGGTTTTATCTTTTACCATGATTCTCACGGTTTACGGCAGAATGTTCAGTCTTTGGATGTACGCCGCTATTGCGCCGATTCCGCTGTCTACATTCGCGTGTGAGCCTACAAGCAGTGTGGGTAAAACTTCATCCGCAGTTATGCGGGTGTGTGTTTGCAGGGCGTGGTGATTGCGTTGTCCTGCATTATTTTATCCGCCATTTCGTCCAGCCCGCCCGCTGTGGATACAAGCGCATCTGTTGTCACCGCCGTTTGGACCTATGTCGGAGAACTGGCGTTCAACCTGCTGGTGCTGGTCGGTGCCATCAAAGGCTGTGACCGCATTGTGAAAGAAATTATGGGATTGTGAGTTGCAGGCGCGGCTTTTTTGTGGTATAATAGAGCCACGAAAGGAGCTGAGACTATGCCTGAAATTATTCCGATTCGTGATTTAAAGAACACCAACGCAATTTCCCAACGCTGTCATGAAACAGCAGAACCTATCTTTGTAACTAAAAACGGTTATGGCGATATGGTTATTATGAGCATGGAAGCCTATGAGCACCAACAAATCATGAATGAGGTATATGCAAAGTTGGCAACGGCTGAAGCACAGCACGAAGCTGGAATGGGGCGATCTCTTGCTGATATTCTAAAAGAAACGAGCAAGAAGTATGCGTTATAATGTCATTTTGCTGCCAGCAGCTGAGGATGATTACCAAGAAATCTTGCGATACTTTGAGAGACAGTTCGATTCTCAGCAGGCAATTCGTTCGTTTGTAAAAGATTTTGGTGAAGTGCTGCTTCGTTTGGAAGAGACTCCTACAATTTATGGGTACTCCCGCGACGAGGTGCTTCGGCAGAGAGAATACAGGAAGTTCTTGATTGGAAGATATGTGGCCCTCTTCAAAATTGATGAGCCAAGAAATGCCGTGGAAATTTACAGAATCTTCCACGGAACACAAAATTATACGAAATATTTATAATGAAGAACGCCGCTGTGCAGATTGCATAGCGGCGCTTTTGTTTACAGGAGGTGTCTTTTATCGAAATCAAAAAATGATGAGCAATTCCTTGTTATCGCCGGTCAGCTTGCTGTATGCCGTCTCGCTGAAATAGCGGGAGTGCGCTTTCTCTCCGTGTACCAGCAGCACGGCAGAGCGAATCTCGCTGCTGTATTGCAAGATCGGCATCTTCAGGAACGACAACGAGGACGTCACGTTCCAGCCGCCGTTGGAGTTCAGACTGCGGGGATGGTATCGTTCATCATTTCTCCTCATTGGAACATGTTATAAGATATTTTTGTGGCGATGCCATGCCATTATTATGAGAGCAATGAGCATAGTGGCGGTTTCCGCAACAGGAAATGCAAGCCAGATTCCGTTCAGTTGGAATAATTTGTTCAGACACCATAAGGCAGGAACAAGGAAAAGCAGTTGTCTGCATAATTGAATCGCTATGCTGGAACCTACTTTTTCTGTCGCCTGAAAATAGGTGGAAATCATGGTAGAGAGACCGCAAAACAGATAGCTTGCCGCCATGATTCGCATAGCGGATATTCCAAAGGAGCGCATGGCTTCCGACGCTGTAAATAATTCCAAAAGCTGCGCCGGAAAGAAGTTGACGGTCAATGTTCCCAGTATCATCATACCGGAGACCAAAGCGGTTCCGTATCGGAAAGCGGAGTGCAGCCTATCTCTGTTTCCCGCACCGTAGTTAAACCGCATAATAGGCAAACAGCCCTGAATCAAGCCGTTTACTGTCATAACGATCAGCTGCTGCACCTTAAAATACGCACCGAAGAATGCAATCGCCGTATCGGAATACGCCACCAGAAACAGATTGACGAATGTCACCATAAACGAACTGAGGGCATTCATAATGAAAGATGGTAAGCCAAGGGCGAATATACGGGCAATCATCCGCTTTTGTATATGAAATTCTTTGATCTTTATCCGCACTTTTTGCTTTTTGCCCAGCAGCAAGGCAAATGCCAAAATCATGGATAACAAATAGCCCGCAACAGTAGCCACCGCAGCGCCACGGATTCCCATAGCTGGAAAAACACCAATACCAAAAATTAGGAGTGGGTCAAATACAAAATTAACGACCACTCCTGCAATCTGGAACCACATAGGAGCAATCATGTTCCCAGTAGCCTGTATCATCTTCTGGATTGCGATATGCACCATGTTGGGAATTTGCATGAACGAACATACGCTCATATAGGCAAGACTCAACTGATAAATTTCTTCGTTATTGGTGAATGCCCCAAAGTAGGGTTTCATAATCAGTAATGACAGAAGATTGAGCAAAGCACCAATTCCAAAGGCCAGTAACAATCCATGTGTGACGGTAGTATTTGCCTCATTCTGCTTTCTCTGTCCAAGATACCCTGCAATCAGTACATTCACGCCAACGCCGATCCAGATAGATGTCGCATTCATCAAAGTTGTAATGGGAAACGACAGGGAAACCGCCGTCAAAGCATTTTCACTCAGCCGCGCTACAAACGCGCTGTCTATCAAATTATAGGAATATTGCAGAAACATGGAAATCAGCGGCGGTATCGACATTTGCCAGATGAGTTTTCCAACGGGCGCAACCGCCATTTTGTTATTGGTCTGCATGCTTTCCCTCTTCTCCACAAATTGTCCGAACAATATAGTTCTGTTTGCGTGCTGCGGGCTGACCGGCTTCCTGGGCTGGATAAGTCCCTGCTTCCAGTACAGCGTCCAAAGCCTTGGAAGGGACAGATTCTGATTTATAAGCCCGTACACTACGGCACATCTTGATAAGAGACAAAAAAATTTTCTCCATACAGATATAGTCCTCCATTCTGCTAATACTTCCGAGATACCGGCAACAAAAAAGCCACACAACTATCACAAGATAGCTGTGTGGCAAAAAGACGACCGAATCCGGAAAAGTCCACTAAAGTTTTGCGTTTATTATTATAGCGAACTTGAAGGAGACTGTCAAGCATCAATCATTACGGAATTGTGGCAGCTGTCTGTTGTTTTTGTGTTACTTTATGGCACATGAGAAATTCTGTCTGGTTTTGTACTCGTAGTGAATGGACATGTTCTCCCATTGGGAGGCCACCCACCAGTCCAATTCATTCAGTACGATATTGGATAGGATTATTCAAGGCTCGGAATGCTTCTCGATATGGTAAAATATCCGGATCTTCCTTGACTTTTCTTCCCTCAAAACGCTGCATGATGTCTTGCCGTGTCACATCCGAAATTTTATCCATCATAATACTCTCATTCATTAGCAGATAATCTCTCGCACCTTATACTGCCTCAGTAGGGATCATTTCTTTCCTATACTGCGCCGGTGACTTCCCTATCTCTTTCTTAAACACCCTGCTGAAATACAGCGGGTTCTCATACCCTACGATTTCGGAAATTTCCTTGATGTTGTAGGTCGTCCGCTCCAACAGGCTTTGGGCGTTGACCATGCGCAAGGAGAGGATGTACTGGGCCGGGGACATACCTGCGTACTGTTTGAAATTGTGTATAAACCAGTTGGTGCTGATGTGCAGGGATTCCGCATAATCGTCTATGCTGATCTTTGTGTTATAGTTCTCGTTGAAGTAAGCCGCCGCGCGTTCAATTTGCTCTTGGACGTTGCCGGTGGTTTTTTTCTGTTCATGCTGTTGGCGGTCCACCAACAGCAGAATATCGTTGAACAGCGATGCAATATAGTCCTCGTACCCATAGCGGCACAGCTGCAACTCCTGAATGATCTTGCGGAACAGCGCCTTGTAATCCGGCAGCACACCGCAGTAGAACACATGCTCATCGAGCGAGATGCCGTGATACGCCAGGATGTTCTTTACATCGCTGCCTGTGAAGTGAATCCAGAAAACTTCCGGGTTATCTTCCAGATAATATACATATTTTTGGATTTCTTCCGGCTTATAAAGCACCATATAGCCTGCGCTGACGATTTCTTCCCTGCCGTCAAACCAGAAATGCGTCTTGCCGTTTGCCACATATAAAATCTGGTAATCCCTGCGCCCTTTCTGCCAGTAAGTCGGTAGTTTGGGGCGCGTTTTCAGCCGGTAGGTGCCACAGCTGCCCACCACCAACGGCGTGGAGCTGTCTTTGAAATCTGTACGGGAATTGTTCAGATATCCAGCGTTAATGTACACAAAAATTCCCTCCTGTTTTTGTGAATATTGCTAGGTGCTTCGTCCATTTTACCTTCACTTTACAAAAAGCCATTGATTTTGTGCATATTTAGTGCAATACCGTTTATGTTTTATTGTATATAGAAATTGTATAATAATTTCAGACGAAACGCAAGCAGAACTGTATAAATCACAGGAGGAGAATGGATGATTATTCCGCACTATTACGAGGACCCGCACTCACTGCATGTGGGTACCATGCCGAATCGTGCCTATTACATTCCGGCATCTCAGCGCAGCGATGCCTTGGTCGAGCACCGCGAGACCTCGGATCGCTTCCAGCTTTTGAACGGAAGCTGGAAATTTCGGTACTACGCCAGTATTTATGACTTGCAGGATGCTTTCTATGAGGTCGGCTATGATGCCTCCTCTTTTGACAGCATCCCGGTCCCCAGCGTGTGGCAGAACCACGGTTACGACCACCACCAGTACACCAACATCCGTTATCCATTTCCCGCTGATCCGCCGTATGTTCCCAAAGAGGACCCCTGCGGCGCTTACCTCTACGACTTCACCTACCAAAAGGATGCCGCTGCCCCTCGCGCATTTCTGAATTTTGAGGGCGTTGCCTCCTGCTTCTACGTCTGGCTCAACGGTCAGTTTGTCGGGTACAGTCAGGTCGCCCATTCCACAAGCGAGTTCGATGTAACGAAGTTTTTGCAGGACGGCACCAACCATCTGGCGGTCCTCGTGCTGAAATGGTGCGATGGCAGCTACATGGAAGATCAGGATATGTTCCGCATGAACGGCATTTTCCGTGATGTCTACCTGCTGCACCGACCGGAACAGTGCATCGAGGACTATTTCATCACCACCGACATCCACGGCAGCACCGCAGAGGTTGCTGTCCGTCTGCGTTACTACGATTCCGCCGTTGCCAACCGCATCACCCTCTACGATGCAGCCGGCACGATGGTCGGCAGCGTAACGCCCGTGGAAGCACAGGATGATGCGGCATTCCCCTATCATGCAGAAATCACCATTGTTGACCCGACACTCTGGAATGCAGAACAGCCCTACTTATATACCCTCGTGTTGGACACACCCTGCGAGACCATTACGGACCGTGTGGGCATCCGTGAGGTTCATGTTGCCAACAACCAGATTTATGTCAACGGCCAGTCCATCAAGTTCCACGGCGTGAACCGCCACGAATCCGACCCCGTCACGGGATACGCTGTTGGCTTTGAGCAGACGAAAAAAGACCTGCTCATGATTAAAAAGCACAACTTTAATGCCATCCGCACCAGCCATTACCCGGATGTGCCTTACTTCTATCAGCTCTGCGACCAGTACGGCTTCTTTGTCATTGACGAAGCCGACAACGAGAGCCACGGTGCGTCCGAATACTATTGCGAGGGCAACGAAAGCTGGCCCAACCACGTTGAAAACTGGAACAAGCCCATCGCAGACAACCCAGAGTTCACCGAGGCCACCGTAGACCGCACCCGCCTCTGCGTGGAGCGTGACAAGAACCGTCCCTGCGTCATCATCTGGTCGATGGGCAACGAGAGCGCCTACGGCTGCACGTTTGAAGAAGCGCTGGCATGGACAAAGCGTTTTGACCCCCGCCGCCTGACCCACTACGAGAGCGCCCAGTACCGCAGCAAGAACCGTAAATACGATTTCTCGAACATTGATATGTTCAGCAATATGTACCCTTCTCTCGAAAGCATTCAGGAATATCTGGACAACGAGCCGGACAAACCCTATATCATGTGCGAGTACAGCCACTGCATGGGCAACGGCCCCGGCGATTTGGAGGATTACTTCCAGTTCATTCAGAGCCATGACGGCTTGGTCGGCGGTTTCCTGTGGGAATGGTGCGACCACGGTATTTATAAAGGGAAGATGCCCGATGGCCGCGACATCTATTATTACGGCGGCGACCACAATGAGTGGCCGCATGACGGCAACTTCTGCATGGACGGTCTGGTCTACCCTGACCGCCGCCCGCACACCGGGCTGTTGGAGTTCAAGAACGTCTATCGCCCGGCGCGTGTTGTGAAGTACGACCGGGAATCCGGCATGCTCACGCTGCACAACTACATGGACTTTGTTGATTTGACCGAGTATGCCGCACTAACCTATCAGGTAAGCTGCGACGGCGAGGTCATCGACAACGGCTTCCTCCCCTATCCTGACGGTTTCACCCTGCCGCCGCACAGCGAAAACGCCTTGCCGTTGGCCGTCCATATTCCCGATAAAGGCAAGTGTTTCCTGAAGATCTTCTACCATTGCGATAAAGACCTGTCCTTGCGTTCGGAAGGTCATCTCTTGGGTTTTGATGAAATCCTGCTGGAAAACGAAGACAGCCGCAACCAGAAAACCTTGGCTATGTGGAGTGATGCCCCTTCCAGCAGCACAATCACTGTTCAGGAGACGGACCGCCATTTGACGCTGCGCGGCAAGAACTTCACCTACAACTTTAATAAGCTGACGGGTCTGTTCGCCGCGATGCAGTACGAGGATGCCGTCCTGTTGGACAAGGAAATGGAGTTCAACATCTGGCGTGCTCCTACGGACAATGACCGCAAGCTGAAGCTGGATTGGCTGGCTGCCCGCTATGACCACTGTATGACCAACGCCTACCGCACCGAATATCAGGTGACGAACAGCGGTGTGACTCTGCGCGCCAAAGTCGGCATTGCACCGATCAGTTTGCAGAAATTCCTTGATTTGGATGTCTGCTGGACGATTTCCAACAGCGGTGCAGTAACGCTGGCACTGCACGCTGAGCGCAACACGGTATTCCCCGAACTGCCGCGCTTTGGCCTGCGCCTGTTCCTGCCAAAAGAAATGGCCCGCGTCAGTTACTTCGGCATGGGTCCGATGGAAAGCTACTGCGACAAGCACCATGCTGCCAGCCACGACTACTTCAGTTCCACCATCTGGCAGCAGCACGAGGACTACATTCGCCCGCAGGAGAACGGCAGTCACTATGATTGCGATTATGTCCAGCTGGATGGTGCCGGCATCAAGCTTACCGCTGTCGGTGCAAAGCCGTTCTGCTTCAACGCCTCGCACTACACGCAGGAAGAGTTGACTGAAAAGGCGCACAACTATGAGCTGCAGCCCTGTGACAGCACCGTTCTCTGCCTTGACTATGCACAGAACGGCATCGGCTCTGCCAGCTGCGGGCCGCGTCTGGCGGAGCAGTACCGCCTTGACGACGCTTCCTTCGATTTCAGCATCCATTTGATTCCTGAAAAAGCATAACCTCTCTACACAAAAGAATGGAGAAAATCTCATGTCTGAAAACACAGAAAGACGTTATTTAAAATGGTATAACAAGGTCGGTTACGGCTCCGGCGATGTTGCGGGCAACGTGGTCTATGCGTTCCTCTCCTCGTTCGTTATGATCTACCTGACCGACACCGTCGGCCTGAATCCCGGCATCGTCGGCACGCTGATCGCTGTGTCCAAGCTGTTTGACGGCATTACCGACATCTTCTTTGGCTCGATGATTGACAAGACGCACTCCAAGCTGGGCAAGGCTCGCCCGTGGATGCTCTACGGCTACATCGGCTGCGCCATCACACTGATCGGCATCTTCGCCATCCCCATGGGCATGAGCGAGTTTGCCAAGTACGCATGGTTCTTTATCTGTTATTCCCTGCTGAACGCTGTGTTCTACACGGCCAACAACATCGCCTACTCTGCCTTGACTTCCCTTGTCACCAAGAACAGCGCCGAGCGAGTCGAGATGGGTTCCTACCGCTTCATGTTCGCGTTCGCCACTAGCCTTGCCATTCAGTCTTTCACGCTGCTGGCTGTCTCTGCACTGGGCGACACTGCCGAAGCATGGCGCACCGTGGCTATCGTCTATGCCATTATCGGTCTGATCGTCAACACGCTCTCTGTTTTCTCCGTCAAGGAGTTGCCGGAGGAAGAGTTTGTCGATACCACGGATAAAGCCGAAATCGAGAAAGACGAGAAGTACGGTCTTGTCGAAGCTGCCAAGCTGCTGGTCTCCAACAAATACTACCTGATGATCTGCGTCACCTACATTTTGCAGCAGATCTATGGTGCCATGATCAGTATGGGTACCTACTACACTGCTCATATCCTTGGCGACAAGAACCTGTTCGGCGTGTTTTCTTGGGCCATCAACATTCCTTTGATCATCGCACTGGTCTTTACCCCGACCCTCG
>OHWR01000976.1_pt1 | contig 11778 bp, 10 predicted proteins | sample 1579771 | NCBI WGS metagenome assembly OHWR01 (sample SAMEA3882542, study PRJEB24775) | human gut metagenome | biome: human-associated habitat; feature: intestine environment; material: feces | place: Netherlands | collected 2009/2010 | reverse complement strand
TTTTTAACCAAGTTTATTTTGCAGCTTTAACAACTACTTTCAGAGTCTTAGTTACACCGAATACATCTTTCAGTTTGAATTCGATAGTAACAGGTTCTGTAGTACCAATGCTAGAAGGCAACTGGATCATGATACCACCAGGAACAGCAGCATAGCCTTCACTCTTCACAGCTTCGTTAGCACCAAGATCTGTAACGATAACATCTGTTGCACTGATAGTGCCTGGTTCCCAAGCTCTGGTCTTGGTATTAGCATTAGTTACGAATTTAGCATTAGTGTTAACCGTACCTACAGAAACAGGGATAGCAACTTTGTTACCGTTCTTGTAATAGTATGCAGATGCATTAGCATTAGCCAGCGTGAAGTTTGTAGCGAATCCTTCAGTACCTTCTTCAAATCCTTGACGGAGGTTCATATCAGAACGCTTATCCACATTGCCGTCAGCCTTAACACCGTCGAACAGATAGAATGTATCATCCTTTCCAAAAGGCATGCAATCGCCAAACCAGGTATTTGGATGCTGATAATAAATTTTCATGATTTTCCTCTCTTTCCTGCCCGCAGGCATATAAAATTATCCTTTGACTGCTCCGGCGGTCAAACCGCTGAGCATGTACTTATTCGTAAAGAAATAAAACAAAAATGTCGGTAACACAGTGACGGTAATTGCCGCAAATGTAGCACCCCAGTCTGTAGTTCCCATAAAACCGACAAAGTCGTTCAGCCCCAACGTAACAGTTTTCATATTGGTAGATCTCGTAAACGTATAGGCATTGATAAAATCATTCCATGTAAAGACACCCTGCATCGTTGCTACCGTCAGCAGCGAGTTCGTCGACATCGGAAATACAATCTTGAAAAATGTCCGCATCGGTGAACACCCATCAATGATTGCAGCCTCGATAATCTCATCCGGCAGGAATTTACTGAATGAATAAAACAGCTGAATCGAGTATGACAGAGAGAACGCAATCTGTGGCAAAATGACTGCCGGATAGGTGTTGAGGATTCCCATCTTACTAAAAATAGTGAATAACGGAATCAATGCAACCTGAAACGGAAGCATCAATCCAAGTAAAAAGTAAGACAAAATCTTCTTATTTCCCCTGAATTGGATCTTACTCAACGCAAACCCTGCCATAAAACTGATCAACAGTAACGGAATTAAAACTCCTACTGTGATTATAATACTATTCTTAAAATAGTTCAGCATTGGACTCGTTGTAAGATTTTCTATTATATATTCAAAAGGAAGCAAAAAACGCTCTCCGTTTTCCTGATTCCTTTCATTTTCCATATGTATCCGTTTATACCTGCGGAAATACCTCTGTAAACACCGCATCCATCAGTTCCTGGTCTCTGCGGCATTCTGCGATAACAGTGATAACCGCGTTTTTCTCCCGACTGATGATGGACCACTGGCAATATTTTCCGTCGGCTCGGAAAGTGTTTTCCCTGCCGCCCCAGAACAGGTAGCCATAACCGAAGCTGTCTTTGTCATTTTCCACCTGTTTACTGGTGGCTTCCTTTACCCAGCTTTCCGGTACCAGCTGTTTTCCGTTCCAGTTTCCGTTCTGCAGATAGAGCAGGCCAAGCTTGTGAAGTTCATCCATTGTCAGGAAAAGTCCGCCGGCACCGAAGACATGACCATAGGGATCCAGTTCCCAGGTCGGACGGGCGATGCCCAGCGGTTTGAACAGTCGCGGATACAGGTAGGATACCAGATCACATCCGGCTCTCCGCTCTACCAGAACACCTGCAAGATACGGACCTACGTTATTGTATACAAACTTTGTTCCCGGCTCGTAGACAAACGGGAAGGCAAGACTCATCTTTACCCAGTCCTCTTCCTCATAAACCGGACGCTGTGCACCCATCAGTTCTGCTTTTTCCTGTCCGAGACACATGGTCAGAAGGTCTTTTACTGTTGCCTTTGCCAGATTGTCACTGACAGTTTCCGGAAGATCTTCATCAAAACAGTCCACCAGTTTTTCATCCAGGGATAGCAGACCTTCTTTTACTGCGATTCCCACAGCTGTGGAAGTGAAACTTTTACTTGCAGAATATACATTTCTTCTGCACTGCTCATCCCACAGTTTCTTGCCGATTTCTTTTCCGTCTTTCGTCACAACGATTCCCAGAACACCCAGTTCCTTTGCTTTTTTCTCGAATACATCAAAATTCATGAAAGTTCCTCCTGTCATATGATACCGGATTGTTCCCCTGGTATCCTTTACATCTTATGTTTACCCATTTTCGCGTAACTGTCGGTCCGCGGCAGCCAGTCCAGGAATTCCGGCAGTTCCAGCTCCCAGAATCTCCATTCATGTTCATAACCATCCACCCGGTCAAAGCGGTGGTCGATCTTTAATTCATTCAGATATTCTTCAAAACGGTCCACCGATTCAATCAGGAAATCGTTGTTTCCCACACAGAAGAAGATATCCGGCAGCTTCTTACCCGCATCCACATCGTCACGGATGATCTGGTACAGATCCATCGGTTCCGGGAACTTATGGCCTACTTTTTCTTCCAGATCTTTCGCCCATACCGTTGCCGGTGAAAAAGCACCGACCGCACGATACTGCTCGGTATCTTTCATCGCATGGACAAGTGCTCCGTAGCCGCCCATGGACGCACCAGCAATATACGTGTGTTCCGGCCGGTCTGTGACCGGGAAATATGCCTTCACGAATTCCGGAACCTCTTTTCCGATAAATTCATAGTATTTTTCTCCGTAGATGGTATCCATGTACAGGGTATTTCCTACCGATACCGAGACTACTGCGATCCGGTACTCTTCCGCATAACGGCTGACGCAGGTAAAACGCTCCCAGGAAAGATAATCATTTCCATGGCCGTGTAAGAGGTATAACACCGGGAATTTTTCCGGCATCTGATGTGTTAATAAAGCCGGATCATCCATATCACAGGGACTTACCCCCGGCAGGGTGATCGTAAGATCTACTCCGTGTCCCAGGGAGTAGGAAAAAAAATTACAGTGCATCTGTGGCATATTTCATTCCTCCTTTTATTTTACAAGCAGCCAGGCCATGCTCTTTGCAGCGATCTCCAGCTGATGATCTTCTGTCTTTTTCGGTGCCCCTCCACGGCAGATCAGCTGTTCGGTCTGATCGATGCCGAAGTCTTCAACAAAAAGTGGCTGATCGAACGGATTCAGCACCACGTATCCGCAGCTTCCTTCTTTTTCTCTTTTTAACACGATCGGAGAGCATCCTTTTTCCGCTTTGACAAATTCCGCATACCCGTCATTTCCAAAGCAGGGATACGCTTTTCTGAGTACGATCAGCCGCTGGATCCAGTGATATAAGCTGTCTTCCTGCGCCATCTGGCTTTCCGCGTCCGGACGGTCGGTGTCCGGATCCATCGCCATATATAACATCCGGGACGGTGCACTGGAAAAATCTCCGTTGACTCCCTTCGACCACTGCATCGGGGTTCTCGAACCGGTACGCTCGTAACCGCCTTCCACAGAGATCATATCCGGGATATAACGCATCCCGATCTCATCGCCATAATATAAGAACGGTGCTCCCGGAAAACCATAGATAAATCCATAGGCCAGACGCATCTGCTCTTCATCCAGCTGATAAGAGATCCGGGCCATATCGTGATTGCCGCTTGGCATACACATCATGCCTTTCCCCCGCAGATTCTCCTGATTTTTTGCAAAGATCCCTGCAAATACAGAGATATCACTCTCCGGATCTCCACCAAAATAAGGATGATCTCCCCGGAACAGATCCATATAACCGGTATCTCCAAAATGCAGATAAAAGTCCATATCAAATCCCGCTTCCAGTGCCACCTCCGGTTTTCCCCACTCGGATACCAGCGCCGCTTCCGGGAATTCTTTATTCAAAAATGCCCGCACATCCTGCCACAGGCGGATCGTCTCTTTTTTATCTTCATCGTTTTTCACCAGCGAACCGGCCATATCCACACGGAAACCGTCACAGCCAAGTGTCAGCCAGAAACGCATGATGTTTTTCAGTTCTTCTCTGGTAGCCATCGGTCCCGGCGCATCGGTCGGCTGCTGCCAGCCGGCATCGGTAATATTAGCAAATCCATAGTTCAGCGCCGGCTGCGTGGAAAAACAGTTGACGCCGCAGCTGGCCGGACGTGGGGAGATGCCACGCAGGACACTGACGATTCCTTTGACATCTTCCATTCGTTTATACAGACTGTCGGTCCATACATAGCGGTCGGTATATTCATTTTTCTCCGCTTTCATCGATTCCTGAAACCACGGATGTGTCACAGCGGTATGTCCCGGCACCAGATCCAGAAGTACGTGCATCCCTCTTTGGTGTGCCGCTTCAAATAATTTTTTCAGATCTTCATTGGTTCCATACCGCGGAGCCACGCTATAATAATCTTCCACATCATATCCCGCATCGTAAAACGGTGAGGTAAAACAGGGATTGATCCACAGGGCGTTACAGCCCAGTTCCTGAATATACTCTAATTTTTCTGTAATTCCCGGGATATCCCCGATTCCGTCTCCGTTGCTGTCGCGGAAACTCTGTGGATATACCTCATAAAACACTGCATCTTCCAGCCACTTTATCATCTCAAGTCCTCCATTATTTTTCTTCTGTCACAAGCGTTTTCGTTGTCGATCCCTCCTGAAAGCTCACCGGAATCTTTGTATTTCCTTCTGTTTTTCCATTCGCGATCAGTTCGTTCAGGCACCTTACAGCCTCTTTTGCAATCTCATGCACCGGCTGCGCGATGCTCGATACGATTGGTTTCCCCTGATTTAAAAACTGCAGACCATCGTATCCGATAATCTGGATATCTTCCGGAACCCGTTTTCCCATCTCTTCGAGTTCTTCCTGTACGATCGTTGCAAGGTGATCCGAACTGGTAAAGATTCCATCGATGGAATGTTCTCCCATGGAAGGGGAAATATAAGCCCGCAGCATATTGTGGATCAGTTTTCTGGATCCGGAGGATTCATAGACCGAAACAATCTGTTTTTCTGACATTTCCACACTGTTACAGGAAAGATCATGTTCCATACAATATTCAGTAAAACCGACTCTTCTTTTTCGTACCTCACTGTCTACGGATGACATTGTCATAAAGCACAACAGGTTTGTAGCTCCTCTTTTATGCAGATTCTCTGCTGCAAGCCAGCCGCCCTGCCAGTTATCTCCTGCCACACATGGGATGTGTGATTTGTAGTGACGGTCGATAGAAACAAAAGCCATGTTTTCGATCCGTTCTTCTTCTACCTTACTGTAAGTCACACCAATGATTCCGTCAACTTTATTTTGTTTTGCCATATCCATAAATGCCACTTCCCGTTCAGCATCATCACCGGACAGGCATAGCAGTACCTGTTTTCCGACTGCTGACAATTCGCTTTCCAGGGCATCCAGCAACAGTGCAAAATACGGATTGATCAGATTCGGCAGAATGACAACCACATAATCGGTCTTCTGCATCCGCATTCCCTTTGCCAGAGTATTCACCTGATACCCCAGTTTTTCTATGGACACTTCTACCAGCTTTCTCCTCGCTTCACTGACACGTCCTCCATTCAGTACGTTCGACACGGTTCCCACCGATACACCGGCATCCCGTGCAACGTCTTTGATTGTTACCATTTGATTTTTCTCCTCCACACCATCCTATCAGATACTCAAGTTCGACACTGCTAGTTTCTGACATGACGCATCCTTCACCGGAACCTGAAAAGGCTATATTTATTTTTATTATAGAATTATTTTCTCGTATTGTCTATGTATTGTTGTACACTTTATTTTCTATGATACCAGGGTCATGAGAGTACGAAGTACGGATCAATCCGGTATCAAAGGGGGCAAAACACCTTTTGACCCCAACAGCTTTCCGTTTATATAAGAAAAGGTGAGTGTATCTTTTCTTTATCAGATTCAGATACACTCACCTTTCAGTACCGCTTTATTATGATTTTACTGCACCGGCAACTACACCAGCGATAATATATTTCTGTAATGCGACATACAGGATAATTACCGGGATGATTGCCATAACCAGTGCCGCCATCAGAAGATCCATATCATTGCTGTATGTTCCCTGGAACAGCTTGGTTGCGATCGGGATCGTGTACAGAGATTTATCTGTCAGAATCAGACTCGGCAGCAGGTAATCGTTCCACAAAGACAGGGCATACAGGATAACCAGTGTTGCTGTGGTCGGTTTTAACAGAGGGAACACAATCTGAAAGAATGTTCTCAGTCTTCCTGCTCCGTCAATCTGTGCTGCCTCTTCCAGTGAGATCGGTACCCCACCTTTGATAAATCCATGGAACATGAATACCGCCATAGATACCGAGAAGCCCAGATGCATGAATATCAATGTGGCTCTGTGGTTCAGGATTCCAAATGTTCCACCGTAGATAGAAATCAGCGGGATCATGACTACCTGGAACGGGATTACCATGGAAAACAGCATTACCATGAAGATGATCTGATTGATCTTCCATGCTTTTCTTACGAAAATGTAAGCTGCCATGGAGGAGAACAAAATGATCAGGAACACACTCACACAGGTAATGATCAGGGAGTTCTTCAGGATGTTCATGAAGTTCATCTGTTGGAAAGCATCTACAAAGTTATCTGTTGTAAAACCTTTTTTACCACCCCAGCTCAGTGGCATTTTGATAATATCACGTTTGTGTTTGAAGGCATTCAGCACGATCATGTAGAACGGGAACATATAGATGATAAACAGCACTACAGTTACCAGTGTTTTCAGGAACGTTTTGATGCCTCTTACTGTCTTTTCCTGTCCTTCCATTATGCTTCAACCTCCTTCCGTTTGTTGATGATTGTCTGAGATACTGCAATAACCGCTGTAAAGATAAACAGGATGATTGCTTCTGTCTGTCCGACACCATACTGTTTTGCAGAAAAGGCTTTCTGATATACATACATGGCAGCCATAACAGTAGATCCGTAAGGACCACCTTCTGTCAGGGACAGGTTCACATCGTAGATCATGAAACATCTGGTGATGGTCAGGAACATACAGATCGTGAAAGATGCTCTCATCAGCGGAAGTACGATATATCTTGTTGTCTGAGATTCGTTACAGCCATCGATCTTGGCTGCTTCTTTCAGGTCTTCGGATACACCGGTCAGACCTGCGATATAAATTAACATCATGTAACCGGAGAACTGCCAGATTGTCACCAGTACCAGTGCTGCGAATGCAGAGGCACTTCCTGACAGCATGGATTTCTGCAGAACGGTAACGTTCAGTGCATCACCAAAGTAAACAATAACTTTGTTAAATACGAACTGCCAGATATAACCAAGGATGATACCACCGATCAGGTTCGGGGTAAAGAATCCGGCACGGAAGAAATTCTTTCCTTTGATTTTTCCGGTTACCAGCAGTGCCAGTAAAAATCCGATCACGTTTACCAGTATTACGGAAACTACCACATACAGCAGTGTCAGTCCCAGGGACTGCCAGAAGCTGCTGTCTGCAACTACTGCCGCATAGTTTTTCAGTCCTACAAAAGGTTTGTTGCTGGATACGCCGTCCCAGCTTGTAAATGTCAGATATACACCATATAAGAATGGTACGATTACCACGGCCAGGAATGCGAAGGTTGCAGGACCTGCAAATACCAGGAACGTGGAAACTTTGCTCCATAAGCTTTCTTTTTTACTATTCATCTCGTTGCCTTTCTTTCCCTCTTTTAGTGGCAGTTGCCGGGTCAGTGTTCATTACTCTGCCCGGCAACTTCTTAACTAGCAACCAATTATGTATCTGCCTTTTTGATTATTCGGAAAGGTTTGTCCAGTAATCCTGAACTTCTTTTGCGAATTCGGCACGGTCGATCTGTTTGTCCAGATATTTCTGCATGATCGCACCAACCTCTGACCAGTGATCTCCAGGATAGTTAGAAGGCTGATCAAACAGCTTTCCTTCTACAGTAAATCTCTGAATACTCTGTCCCAGCATGTTTGTAGCATCTTCTGTGATATTGGAGAATGCAGGTACTAAAGAGCAATCATCAACCAGTACTTTGTTTCCTTCAGCTGTATTTGCCAGCCAGTCAAGGAAATCTTTTGCTGCTGCCTGCTGTTTTTCATCGTTACATTCTTTATCGATCATAACCTGTTTGGTAGCACCACCACAGATGTAATCATTTACGTTAGCATTTCCTTCTGTTCCGTTCTGCGGTACCGGCATGATTCCGATTTCAGTATCGTCTTCAATGTAATCAGAAATCTCTGCCCATGCCCAGTTTCCGTTGAACCAGAATGCCACATCACCTTCTGCCAGGTCTGCAGCGTTTTCATCGTAATCAGCTGCCAGCGGATCTGCTTTATTGATGTTATATTCCATCAACAGATCGTAGGTATCCATCAGAGAAGTAAATCTTTCGTTGGACATCAGATCTACGCTTCCGTTTCTCAGATCTTCCATAATCTTTTCTGTACCGGTCAGTGTTCCGTCCTGCTCTTCATATACCTGTGTGAAGTAATGTCCTGCATTGCTCCAGTCTTCCTGGTTCAGAGCCACCGGGCTTTCCATACCGTTATCTACCAGTTTTTTCAGCAGTGCTTCGAAGTCATCCATGTTTGTTACAGAAGCCGGATCCCAGTCTTCTCCAAGAGTATCTTCGATTGCTGTTTTGTTGTAGATCATACCTCTGCCTTCGATACAGAATGGGAAGCTGTACAGTTTTCCGTCTGTTCCGGAGATACCGTACTGTGTACCACCATTTGCTGCCCAGGATTCATCACTCAGATCTACACCTTTTTCTTCGCAGATAGAAGCAACGTCCTGTGGGTCACACATGATCAGTGTCGGTGCATTCTTTGCTGCGTATCTTGCAGATACTTCCTGAGAAGGTGTACCACTACCGATGGTGTAAACTTCCAGTTTTGCTCCTGTCAGTTCACCCCACTGTTCAGCGGCAGCTTCCAGCTGAGACTGGATCTCACTCTTTGTGTTCAGCATGGTGATGGATACGCCGCTGAAATCTCCACGTGCGCTGTCTGCGGAATCACTGTCATCGGAAGATGCGCTTTCATCTGTTGTTGTAGTTTCACTCTTGGAAGAAGAGTCATCGGAAGAAGAGCTTCCGCATCCTGCCAGCAGGCTTCCTGCCATTGCCATTGTTAATACTGCTGCAACTACTTTTCTTTTCATATTAAATATCCTCCTAAAATAGTTTATGCACTTTGCTACTTTGAAACGGTTCATTTTTGTTTCTTCGTAGTTCCTTTCGTTGTATTTACTATACTACAACATCTTGTACAAAGCAATTGTGATTTTTCATCAAAGTTACCGGTTACTTTTTGTGCATTTTTACTTTTTCCTCCGTTTTTCTATTTAGTTTTTATCTTCTTTATCTTTGAACCGTTTCATTTTATATGGATCAACCGATAAAATCTATGGTTTTTAATTCGATTTTTTACGTATATCTCCCAGTATCAATATGTGTTCAAATTTTCATTCCTCTGCTGGCTAAATTATTTCACTATTCAATTGCCCCCTGTTTATACAGCTTTTTTCCCAATTCTCAATCTCTATCTTTGTGTATTTTTACTACTGGTACTTTTTGCGGATTTATCCTATGATTAATTTATATATTGAATCATTTCATTTTATAAAATAATGTAACGGAGATAACAAGGAGGTTATCCAATGGCAACTTTAACAACTGTATCAAGTAATTATGGAACTATTAACGGTATTCAAAAAGATGGATATTCTGTTTTTCGGGGCATTCCATTTGCAAAGGTTCCCACAGGTGCTCTTCGTTTTGCACCACCTCAAAAACCGGAAAGCTTCAAAGAAGCTTATGATGCGTTTACTTTTCGTTCCATCCCCATGCAGCATTTCACCGACCCGGACGGTTTATATCAGAAAGAATTCTATGATAACCCGGACTTTCATTTTCCGATTTCTGAAGACTGTCTGTATCTGAACATCTGGACGCCGGCACATACTGCTTCTGAAAAACTTCCGGTAGCAGTATGGATTCACGGGGGTGGCTTTGAACATGGGTTTTCCACAGAACTGGAGTTTGATGGGGAAGCTTATGCAAAAAAAGGTGTGATCCTGGCGACTATTTCTTACCGCGTCAACGTGTTTGGTTTCCTTTATGATCAGAAACAGGAAAAGGAACTTGGTTTTAGCGGCAACCAGGGACTGCTCGACCAGATTGCCGCACTGGAGTGGATCTCTGAAAATATCGCTGCCTTCGGTGGGAATCCGGATAACATCACAATCATGGGCCAGTCTGCCGGAGCCATGAGTTCACATGTACTCACATTTTCTCCGCTGGCCACACCGATGATCCATCAGGCTATCCTTCAGAGTGGAAGCATTGCCTGTTTTCCGTCTCCAATGGTATTTACCAAAACACAGGCGCAGGCGGTAACGGATAAGTTCTATGAACTGTGCGGTGTTTCTTCTATCGAAGAGTTACGCAGACTCCCCGCAGAAGATCTGCTGGACAAATCCGATGAACTGATGACTCTGTACCCATCCCTTCCGTTTCGTCCGGTCGTCGACGGTCATGTACTTCCGGATACTCCGGATGTTCTGACAAAAGAAGGGGGCATGGCCCGTATCCCTTATCTGATGGGTGTTACCAAGGATGATCTGTTTATTCCGGAGGGTGCTTCCCACAGAGAGGGTGGGTTCTTCACTGCTGCCGTTTCTTTTGCAAATGCCTGCCGGAAGCAGAATCTCCCGGTATATCTCTATGAATTCTGCCATGATCTGCCGGGTAGTGATGACGGTGCTTTCCACTCTTCGGAACTGTGGTACACCTTCGGAACTCTGAACCGTTGCTGGCGCCCGATGACCGATGAGGATCATGCACTGGCTGAGGAAATGGTGACCTGCTGGACGAGCTTTATGAAGCAGGGAGATCCGAATGAAGATGTGAAGGACGAATGGAAGGCATGGACAGAGGATGGCTGCTTTATTAAAACCTTTGCTTAATCATTGAACGCTTCGCGAATTTGACTCGTTGGCGCGGCAGTCGTCAAGGTCTCATACAATGCAAAAAAATGGAACCAGGCATTCATTTTTTGAATTGTCAGGTTCCATTTTTATTTTTCAATATATATATTTTTCTTTTATACGAAATATTAGAATCAAAAATATGAGTAAGTAGCCATTCTCCAAAGTAAAACGTGCATATTACAAATGTTTTTGAGCGTTACAGGTATATAGAACAGCCATACAATATTTGACTGTTTTCGGTTACCTCAGATTTTTCCATCCAATCGTTCCAGCATATCCCAACATCCCCACAGATACATGATTCCCAGTGCTCGGTCATACAGTCCGTAGCCCGGTCGGCAATGGGCTTCTTCTCCCCAGAGATGTCTTCCGTGATCCGGGCGTACATAGCCGGTATAACCACAGTCGTGATAGGCTCGCATAATTTCCAGAATCCCGGTATCACCGTCACAGTCTCTGTGGGAAACTTCTGAAAAATCTCCGTTCGGGTAGTGTCGGAGGTTTCGGATATGGGCAAAAGCGATCCGGTCACAGTAGGTTCGAATGATATCTGCCACATTATTTTTCATATTCGCACCCAGCGATCCGGAACACAGACACAGACAGTTGTATTCATCATCTACCATATGAAGAAACCTTCCTATAGATTCTTTATCACAAAGCAGTCTCGGAATCCCGAAAATATCCCATGGGGGATCATCCTGATGGATCGCCATCTTGATCCCGGTCTCATGGCAGGTCGGCATAATGGCTTCCAGAAAATAC
>OHWR01000960.1_pt1 | contig 12014 bp, 9 predicted proteins | sample 1579771 | NCBI WGS metagenome assembly OHWR01 (sample SAMEA3882542, study PRJEB24775) | human gut metagenome | biome: human-associated habitat; feature: intestine environment; material: feces | place: Netherlands | collected 2009/2010 | reverse complement strand
CCACCCACAGTATAAAGAAAGCTATCAGACGAGCATTGAAACGTGGAGTAGAGGTGGAAATAATGATTCCCGGCAAATCAGACATCCCCTTTACCCCTGATGCAGCTTTTTACACTTCAAACAAACTCAGAAAAAAAGGAGCTGAAATCTATATCTATAACGGAGGGTTCCATCATTCTAAAATCATGATGGTAGATAGTTTGTTTTGTACCGTGGGCAGCACAAATTTAAATAGTCGGAGTTTGCGTTACGATTACGAAGTAAATGCCTTTATCTTTGACAAAGAAACAACCCACGAATTGAGCAGTATGTTTGAAGATGACAAGAAAGACAGCACATTGCTCACCAAGGAAGAATACAAAAAGCGTTCCGCATGGAAACGCTTTGTTGGCTGGTTCGCCAATATGTTTACACCCTTCCTTTAAATAAACAGTTTTTTACTTTGGCAAAAAACACGGTTTTACATCAATGAAAGTTTTTTCCTGCCTTATGGTTTTCACCTTATTATAAGGCAGAGAAAAAATAAATCCTCTTTTCACCTCCTTAAACTACAATATTTTTCTTATTTTTGCCCCAATATGTAATTTTGCCGTAGAAGGCACAAGAGACGAGATATAAGAATGAGAGTAGTTGACTTAATAAAAAGCACCGATAAAACGGCGTTTTCTTTTGAGATATTGCCCCCTTTGAAAGGAACGGGCATTGAGAAGCTTTATAAGACGGTGGATACATTGCGTGAATTTGACCCTAAGTACATCAATATCACCACCCATCGCAGCGAATATGTATACAAAGACCTTGGAAATGGTCTTTACCAACGCGCACGTATGCGCCGCCGTCCCGGAACGGTTGCCGTAGCTGCCGCACTGCAAAACAAATACAATATAACAACTGTGCCACATATCCTATGTAGCGGATTTACCCGCGAGGATACGGAATATGTATTGCTGGACTTACAGTTCTTGGGCATTACCGACTTGTTGGTATTACGCGGTGACAAAGCCAAACACGAATCCGCATTTGTCCCCGAAGGAAACGGATACAGCCATGCATTGGAACTGGAAGGACAAATTAATGATTTCAATAAGGGACTATTCGTCGATGGTTCTCCCATCAAGGTGACAGGAACACCGTTCAGCTATGTAGTGGCCTGCTACCCTGAGAAACACGAAGAATCACCCAATATGGAACAAGATATTTATTGGCTAAAGAAAAAAGTGGAAGCCGGTGCGGAATATGCCGTAACACAAATGTTCTATGACAACCGTAAGTACTTTGAGTTTGTGGAAAGGGTACATAAAGAAGGTATCAATGTACCTATCATACCGGGGATCAAACCTTTCGGCAAATTATCTCAATTGAGCATGATACCGAAAACATTCAAGATTGATCTTCCACAAGAATTGGCCTCAGAAGCCATGAAATGCAAAACCGATGAAGAAGCACGCGCCCTCGGAGTGGAATGGTGCATCCACCAATGCCGCGAATTGATAGCATACGGCGTGCCAAGTATCCACTTCTATACGGTGAGTGCCGTAGAAAGCGTAAAAGAAGTAGCAAAAGTAATATATTAATATAGGCTGATGTTTTTTAAAGATGTAATAGGACAAGAAGAAGCAAAGCAACGGCTTATTGCCGAAGTGAAAGAGGGAAGAATCCCCCATGCCCAACTGATTTGCGGTCCCGAAGGTACTGGAAAGTTACCTTTGGCGATAGCATATGCCCGTTACATTTGTTGTGAAAACCGTGGAGAGCATGATGCTTGCGGCGTATGCCCCAGTTGCACCAAGTTCAACAAACTGGCACATCCCGATTTTCATTTCGTTTTCCCTGTCATCAAGAAAAAAGCCGGAAAGGATACAGTATGCGATGATTTCATATCGGAGTGGCGGCAATTTGTAATGAATAATCCTTATTTCAACCTTAACCATTGGTTAAAAGAGATGGGAGCAGAGAATCAGCAAGCGCAGATATTTGTCAAAGAAAGCGATGAAATTATGCGCAAACTCAGTTTGAAATCCAGTCAGGGAGGTTATAAAGTAATGATTATCTGGCTGCCCGAAAAAATGAACGTAGAATGCAGTAATAAGCTACTTAAACTATTAGAAGAACCGCCGGTACAAACCGTTTTCCTTCTTGTTTCGGAAGAACCGGATGCACTCTTGCAAACAATTCAAAGCCGTACCCAACGATTCAACATTCATGGAATTGATGAAGCAGAAATAGCCCAAGTGCTGCAAAGCAAATACGGATTGCAAGCGCAAGATGCCAATGATATTGCCCACCGCTCTGAAGGTAATTTTTTGAAAGCACTGGAAACCATTCATCTGAGTGAAGAGAACAAACTGTTTTTCGAACTATTTGTCAGTTTGATGCGTCTGTCCTACCAGCGCAAGATACGCGATATGAAACGATGGAGCGAAGGAGTGGCAAGCATGGGACGCGAACGACAAAAAAACTTCCTTACTTATTGCCAGCGCATGATACGTGAAAATTTCATATTCAATTTTCACCGACGAGACCTGGTATATATGAGCAATGAAGAACAAAACTTTTCTACTCGTTTCGCTCCGTTTGTCAACGAACGAAACGTAATGGGAATAATGAATGAACTAAGTGAAGCACAGCAACATATAGAACAGAACGTAAATGCCAAGATGGTATTTTTTGATTTCTCGCTTAAAATGATTGTGCTGCTGGTGCAGAAATAACATATATATAACAACACTATGAATAATGAGTTTAAATTAAAGAACGGAAGCGGCTGTTTGTATTGCAAAGGCTGCGGACGACAGGATAAACAGCTGAATACTTACGACTGGCTGGCTGATATTCCCGGAAATGCCGAGGAACAGGAGATGGTTGAAGTTCAGTTCAAGAATACGCGCAAAGGATATTTCAAGAACAGCAACAAATTGAAGCTGGACAAAGGCGATATTGTTGCCGTGGAAGCAAGTCCCGGACATGATATCGGAGTAGTGACACTGACCGGACGACTCGTTCCACTGCAAATGCGCAAAGCAAACCTGAAACCGGATGTCGAAATTAAACGAATCTACCGCAAAGTAAAACCGGTAGATATGGAAAAGTATGAAGAAGCAAAAGCCAAAGAACATGATACGATGATTCGTTCACGCCAAATTGCGCTGAACCTGAATCTGAACATGAAGATTGGTGATGTGGAATATCAGGGGGACGGCAACAAAGCCATCTTCTACTATATTGCCGATGAACGCGTTGACTTCCGTCAGCTAATTAAAGTATTGGCAGAGACTTTCCGCGTGCGTATCGAGATGAAGCAGATCGGTGCACGGCAGGAGGCCGGACGCATCGGGGGAATCGGTCCCTGCGGTCGCGAACTGTGTTGTGCCACATGGATGACCAACTTTGTTTCTGTTTCTACCAGTGCGGCTCGCTATCAGGACATCTCACTCAACCCGCAGAAACTGGCAGGACAATGCGCCAAACTGAAATGCTGCCTCAACTATGAAGTGGATGCATACGTGGAAGCACAAAAACGACTCCCGAGTAAAGAAATCACATTGGAAACCGTCGACGGCACTTTCTACTTCTTCAAGGCTGATATACTAAAAGGTTCCATTACCTACTCCACCGACAAAAATTTCATGGCAAACATTGTGACAATCCCTGCACGACGAGCCTTTGAAATCATCAATATGAACAGACGTGGCGAAAAACCGGAAAACTTGCTGGAAACCATCAAGAAAAACGAACCACAACAACCGGTTGATTTAGTGGAACAGGAAAGTCTAACCCGTTTTGACAAACGCAAAGGCAATAACAACAATCGTAAAAAGAAAAGAAAAGGAGAAACCAACGGCAATAACGAAGGTACTACCAACGGTAACAAGCCTCAACAGCTCAAAGATAACCAGCCGAAGGGCGAAGGACGTCCACCCAAAGGGGAAAACAGAGCTCCCAAAGGAGAAAACAGAGCTCCCAAAGGGGAAAACAGAGCTTCGAAAGGAGAAGGCCGCCCACCCAAAGGGGAAGGAAGACCTCCACGCGAAAATAAAGAAAACAGAGCAGAGGGAAAACGCAACCGTGAAGACGGCCGCGAGCGCAACCGTAACCGGCGTCCAGGCAATGGCGAGAACACCGCTTCTGCCAACAATAAAAATGGAAATAATAACGGTAACAATGCCCAAACAACTCAGAACAACAATTCCAAGCCACAAGCTCCTGTGGCTGATAAAGAATAAAATAGCTTGCCTGCCGATAATATATTTACTATTGACAGCATGTCACAGTAATACGGTTTATCACTCTTATCAATCCATCCCTACAACGGGATGGAGTAAGAGTGATACTCTTGTTTATACCCTTCCGGCTTCAATACCTGCGGGAACGTATGAAATGACTATCGGCATCAGGCATCAGGAAAGCTATCCGTATCGTGATTTATGGATGAATATCAGCACAAATGTAAAAGACACATCCACCTATACCACAGATACACTGCAATTATTCCTTGCCGATAAAACAGGAAACTGGAACGGAAATGGTCCCGGCGGACTATATCAATTTACCAAGCTCTATACACCCTCTTTTACAATCGCCCAAGACAGTGCTTCCAGAAATATCCGCATCGTTCATATCATGACAGACAATCCACTGAAAGGAATCAGTGATGTCGGCATCCGTTTGGAAAAACCTTAATGACTTCCTCGTGCCGAATCAATGCGCAAAAATACAAAAAGCAGGATGGTGAAACCCCATAAAGAAGAGCCTCCATAACTGAAGAAAGGCAATGGAATACCGATTACCGGCGTTAATCCGAGTACCATTCCTATATTGATAAAGAGATGAAACAGGAAGATGCTCAGCACCGAGTAACCATATACACGTCCAAAGCGTGTGTGTTGTCTTTCGGCAATAACTATCAACCTTAAAATCAGAGTCATAAACAGCAGTAACACAATAGCAGAACCCAGGAAACCTTCCTCCTCACCCACCGTACAGAAAATAAAATCCGTATCCTGTTCGGGAACATATTTCAACTTCGTCTGCGTCCCATTCAGGAACCCCTTTCCCAACAGTCCTCCCGAACCGATTGCAATCTTGCTTTGATTCACATTATACCCGGCCCCTGCCAAGTCCTCCTCCATTCCCAGTACCACTTTTATACGTACTTGTTGATGAGGTTCAAGCACATTTTCAAATACATAGTCGGCAGAAAAAAGGAAACCCACAGAGCCAATAGCAAACAGAGCAATATAAAAATAATCACGCATACGCTCGCGCATGGAAAGGAATATGAGATAAAAAACCAATGCCACACACAGTCCGTACTGAAACCACGTAATATCGAAAGGAATCACATAATAAGAAAAGAGCAACGCCAGTAAGATCCCTCCAGAACCGAAACCGAGAATATACCACACCACCGGCTTCTTCTTACAATAAGAATTAACCAACAAGGCAGACAGTATCGTTATCAACAGCAAGACCGAAAATTCCCCGACCGATGTACAGTCATCTGCCATCATCTCCTGACTAAAACGAATGCCAACCACAAAATAAACCACAGCACAAATCCCGGCAAACAGAATGGAGCCGGGCATTCCTTCCCTGTACAGCATGAAGAAAAAAGCCAGATAGACCAATGCAGAACCTGTTTCACGCTGTAATATAATAAGCAACATGGGCAGTAATATCATCCCCGTTACCGGAAGAGAATACTTCAGCTTACTCATGGTGAATCCATAAACATTCATAAATTTAGCCAAAGCCAAAGCCGTAGCAAACTTGGCAAACTCAGCCGGCTGTAAACTGACAGGTCCAAACTTAATCCATGAATAAGAACCTTTCGTATCCTCGGCCAAAAAAGGAGTGACAAGCAATAGCAACATCATTGCCCCATAAAAAATATAGGCAAACATATCATAAAGCTTATCTTCGAGCATCAACAAAATAAATCCCAACCCCAATGAACAGGAAATCCATACCAACTGCTTACCGGCACGTGTATCGAAACTGAAGAAATCTATTTCACCATAGTCATAACTGGCCCCGCATACACTGAACCAGCCGAAGATAACCAATGCTAAATAGATGCAAATAGTTATCCAGTCTATCGACTTCAACATATTATCGCTCGTGTATGCCATAATCTATCCTCCTGTTTTGTATATCATTAGCTTTCACCTCACTGTCAGGAGACAATTCTCCTTTCAAATACTGTTCCATCATCAGTGCTCCGATAGGCACCCCATATACCGCACCAAATCCTCCATTCTCCACATAAACTGCAATAGCTATCTTCGGATTATTCATCGGAGCAAACCCCATAAAAGCAGAATGGTCTTTACCTCTATTCTGTGCCGTACCGGTTTTACCACAAACTTCTATACCGGGAATATTGGCTCCCCGGCATGTACCACCCAATACAGCTGCACGCATCCCCTGCACCACCGTTTCATAGTGCCGGCTACTCACCTTCGTATAATGTTTCGTACTATACAGAGTATCCAACGGCTCATCTTCCACTTCTTTTACCACATGGGGAGTAACATAGTAACCACGATTGGCTATTGTCGCTCCCAAATTGGCAATCTGTAACGGAGTCAATGTCACCTCTCCCTGTCCGATGGCAATACTGATAATAGTCAAACCATTCCAAGAGCCCCGATAATTCTTGTCATAATACTCTGCATTCGGAATCATTCCCCGCTTCTCTCCCGGAAGATCTACACCCAACGGATATCCAAACCCCATCGAAACCATATAGTCACGCCAGGTAGACATCGCATTCTGTACCGAACCGTATTTTTTCTTGGCTCCTATCATGTGATACAGTCCCCAGCAAAAATAAGCATTACATGAAGTAGCAATAGCCGGAACCAATGCCAGAGGAGAGCCATGGGCATGACAACCTACACGAAGGCCTGCGTGTACAAATCCATGATAACAGGAATAAGGCGTCTCGGGCACAATAATACCTTCCTCAAGAAAAGTAAGGGCTTGTGATGTCTTAAAGGTAGACCCCGGCGGAAACTGCCCCATAATAGCACGGTTCAACAAAGGTTTCCAACTATCGCGTGCCAAATCCAAGTGATTCTTTCCCCGTTGGCGTCCCACCATCAGCCTAGGGTCGAAAGTAGGTGAAGATACCATACATAATATCTCTCCTGTTTCGGGTTCGATAGCAACAATACTTCCTATTTTCCCTTCCAAGAGTCGTTCTCCAAGCATTTGAAGCTCAACATCAATCCCCAATTTCAAATTCTTGCCCGGTACAGGAGTCTTGTCATATTTTCCGTCCATATAGCGTCCCTGAATACGCCCGCGAGCATCACGGAGCAATATTTCCACTCCTTTTTCTCCACGCAATTGTTTCTCATAAGAGCGCTCCACCCCCTGTTTACCGATAAAATCTCCACGCACATAATAATCATCCGCCTCTATATCCCGTTTGGAAACTTCGGCAATATCACCTAAAACATGAGCAGCTGAATTATAATTATACTGTCGGATGGTACGTCTCTGGATATAAAATCCGGGGAATTTAAACAGTTTCTCCTGAAACACTCCACATTCTTCGGCAGAAAGCTGGGTCATAAAGACCTGATGAGTATAAGGAGAATAACCCGGATTAGAGCGGCGATCTTTCATTTCACGCATACGCCTTTTAAAGTATTCCGGAGTAATATTCAACGTCCGGCACAAATCAAGTGTATCAAGATTTACCACCTCTTTCATCACCATAGTGACATCGTATGCCGGTTGGTTGTAAACCAATAATTTCCCATTACGGTCATACATCACACCACGACTGGGATATTGTGTCTTATTCAGAAAAGCGTTGCTGTCTGCATTCTTTTTATAGTCTTCGCTCATAATCTGCAAGGTAAAAAGACGTATCAGGTAAATCAGTACAATAACAACAACCGATCCACCAATCACATATTTCCGCTTCTCCAGATTATAATCTCTTTCCACTTATTTCTTCCTCCTTATTGCCTCGGCACATAATATACAAACAATTGTAATGGAGGCATCTGTCAATATTTTCAATAATAATACAGGCAGATTAAAAAACGAGAAAGTATCTATCACCATCAAAATGCTACAAAACAGGAATGTACACAACAGAATATACCGAAAGTAAGGAGAAATCCCCATACTCTTGATGCCCGGCTCAAAGTCTTCGGCACTGTCGCGTAACGTCACCAGCCTGAGGATAGGCTCACGCATAAAAGCCAATAACGTAGCGGCGGCGGCGTTCATTCCGGGAGTATTACTGAAAATATCAACTGTCAATCCGAGTAAAAACGACCACACCATCAATGTGTTACGACTTACACCCGAATTATACTTCAGAATAAAATAAATAAAAAAGAAAGGAGTGGCATATCCATTCATATGCATACGATTTAATACCAGCACTTGCAACAGTACCAGCCCGATAAACCACTCTATTCTTTGCAGATAAGTAATCATCAGTCTACTCTACTTATTCGTTTTAACCTGTTTTTCTAATTCCAGCTGTTCCTCTTGCCCTTTCTCCGCAATAACGCGAACATCATTCAGACGAGCAAAATCTGTAAAGAGCTTGACTCTAAGCAAGTAAGACAGACCATCATGACTGTCGGCTATATCGTCTACTGTCCCTATCGGAATTCCTGAAGGAAATACGGCACTGTGTCCGCTTGTCACAATGGTATCTCCCAAAGAGAATAATGAATGACGAGGCATATCTTTTACGTAAGCATATTCAGACGAACCACCGTCCCATTTCAAGAAGCCGAAATAATCACTCTTCTTTATTTTACAGCTGATACTGCTTTTAGAATTCAAAACGGGAATAACGATGGAATGATGAGAAGAAGTAAGATAAACAATACCTACCACACCACTTCCGTTCACTACCCCCATTTCACTGCGCACACCGTCTGCCGTACCTTTATTTATAGTAATATAATTATCGGCATGAGTAATGCTATTATTGATAACACTCGCCTTGAAGATGTCATACCCCTGCAAGGCTTCCTGTTTCATCTGCTCGATACCACTGCTGTCTCCCGTCGCTTCCGTCAAGGCTTCACGAAGGCGTTCCACTTGCAGTTCCAGTTCTACATTCTTTTGTACCAATTCATCATTGATGGTTTTCAAGTGAAAATATCCGGTGACATTATTGGCTGCGTCATACACCGCACCGGCAACCCGGTTGGCTGAGGTAAAGAATGCACTTCCCTGATAACTGTTGAAACGGAATAATAAAGCAAAACTGATTACCTCCAGTAAAACAAAGAGGAACCAGTAATTATACTTTAAAAAGAAATTCAGCAGATTTCTCATCTTTATTTCTTCATTAATATCTTATCGCATCAAGAATGAGAAACGGTCTACATTCTTCAGTGCAATACCTGTACCTTTGGCTACACTCAGCAAAGGATCTTCGGCTATATGGAACGGAATATTAATCTTATCGGTAAGACGCTTGTCCAAACCGCGTAACAAAGCACCGCCACCTGCCAGATAAATACCATTCAACACAATATCGGCATACAACTCGGGAGGAGTCTGCTCCAATGCGCTCAAGATAGCAGTTTCAATCTTGGCAATACTCTTTTCCAAACAATGTGCCACTTCCTGATAATTGACAGGTACTTCCATAGGGAGAGCAGTAATACGATTAGGACCACGAACAATATAATCTTCGGGAGCATCATCGCCTAAATCAGTCAATGCCGCACCTACATGGATTTTAATACGTTCTGCCATACGTTCACTCACCTTTACATTATGCTGACGACTCATATACTCCTGAATATCAGCCGTTAAATCGTCACCGGCAATACGAATCGAGTTATTCGACACGATACCGCCCAATGAAATAACGGCAATCTCGGTAGAACCACCACCTATATCGACAATCATATTTCCTTCGGGTGCTTCCACATCAATACCGATACCGATAGCAGCAGCCATAGGTTCAAAAATCAAATATACATCACGTCCGCCGGCATGTTCTGCACTATCGCGAACGGCACGGAGTTCAACTTCCGTACTGCCTGAAGGCACACCGATAACCATACGTAATGAAGGAGAAAAGAAACGATTACCCATATTCACCTTCTTAATCAGCCCGCGCATCATCTGTTCGCAAGCATTAAAATCGGCAATCACACCGTCACGCAAAGGACGCACAGTACGAATATTCGGGTTCTCTTTCTCATACATCATTTTAGCCCGCTCGCCTACGGCAATCATCTTGTCAGTGCGACGGTCGAGTGCAACGACCGAAGGTTCGTCCACTACAATCTTTCCGTTATTCAATATGATGGTATTGGCAGTGCCAAGGTCCATCGCAATCTCTTGTGTAAAGGAGAATAATCCCATAATTTTTATTTAATTGACAGGTATAATGAGAAGATGTGTCAAAGCCGGAATCTGTTATCTTCCTTTGACACACCCTCTCAAACTATTATATTAGTGTTTAAAATGACGGATACCGGTAGTAACCATGGCTACTCCATGCTCATTGCAATACTGGAACGTCAATTCATCTTTTACAGAGCCTCCCGGCTGGATAACAGCTTTCACACCTTCCTTATCAGCGATTTCCACACAGTCGGGGAAGGGGAAGAAAGCATCACTTGCCATCACTGCGCCATGCAGGTCAAATTCAAACGATTTGGCTTTCTCGATTGCCTGCTTCAGGGCATCCACACGTGAAGTCTGACCCACACCGCTTGCCAGCAATTGTTTGTTTTTAGCCAAAACGATAGCATTGCTCTTACTGTTCTTTACAATCTTGTTGGCAAACAACATATCTTCCACTTCGGCAGCCGTCGGAGCTTTCTCGCTTACTTGTTTCAAATCGGCAGCAGTTTCCACATCCAAGTCTCTCTCCTGAACCAACACCCCATTCAATAAAGAGCGGAACTGCTTCTTGGGCAACTTGGCCTCTTTACGCACCAAAATAATGCGGTTCTTCTTCTGCCCCAGAATTTCCAATGCATCCACATCATAATCAGGAGCTATGATAACCTCAAAGAAGAGTTTATTGATTTCTTCTGCTGTTTCCTTGTCGATAACCGCATTAGTAACCAATACACCACCGAAAGCAGAAACAGGATCACCTGCCAAGGCATCTTTCCATGCTTCAAGAACAGTAGGACGTGAAGCCAGGCCACAGGCATTATTATGTTTCAGAATAGCAAAAGTAATTTCATCAAATTCATCAATCAAATCAACGGCAGCATTGATATCCAACAAGTTGTTATAAGAAATTTCTTTTCCGTGGATTTGGTCAAACATCGCGTCCAAATTACCATAGAAATAACCTTTCTGATGCGGGTTTTCTCCATAACGAAGCTGCTTTTGATCTTCCATTGCACAACGGAAAGCAGAGCCTTCCCCACCGTCAAAGTAATTAAAGATAGCCGAATCATAATGAGATGAAACAGCAAATGCTTCTTTGGCAAACCAACGGCGCTCTTCTCTTGAGGTAGTGGCACCATGTTCCAGCAACATATCGCGGAACGGTTTGTATTGTGCCTGACTGGCAATAATAACCACATCATTGAAATTCTTTGCAGCAGCACGTATCAATGAGATACCGCCTATATCTATTTTTTCGATAATAGCCTGTTCTTCCGCACCGCTGGCTACAGTTGCCTCAAACGGATACAAATCTACGATGACCAAGTCTATTTCAGGAATTTCGTATTTCTCAATCTGTTGCATATCCTGTTCCAGACCGCGACGGCACAAAATACCTCCGAAAACCTTCGGATGCAGTGTCTTTACACGTCCGCCCAGAATAGAGGGGTAAGTAGTCAGGTCTTCTACCGCTTTGCACGGGAAACCCAATGATTCAATAAACTGTCGTGTTCCGCCTGTTGAGAGGAACTCTACTCCTTCTTCGTGTAGTTTGGTAATAATCTCATCCAAACCTTCCTTGTGATAAACCGATACCAATGCGGTTTTTATTCTCTTAGCCTCTGACATTTTTTATAGATTAAGTATTTGGGCTACAAAGGTAT
>OHWR01000959.1_pt1 | contig 12025 bp, 12 predicted proteins | sample 1579771 | NCBI WGS metagenome assembly OHWR01 (sample SAMEA3882542, study PRJEB24775) | human gut metagenome | biome: human-associated habitat; feature: intestine environment; material: feces | place: Netherlands | collected 2009/2010 | reverse complement strand
ACAGAATACCAAATCCCAAGATAACCTCGCCGAGACGGCTGATCGTCAGATTGTTCTTTACGAACATAACCATCAGAACACCGATGATGACAAACAGCGGCGCGATATCCGCAAGGTCAAACGCAATCAGCTGTCCGGTAACTGTCGTACCGATGTTTGCTCCGAGGATAATTCCAGGAGCCTGTGCCAGTTTCATCAGACCGGAGTTTACGAAGCTGACCACCATAACGGTTGTAGCGTTGGAGGACTGAATCAGCGCGGTAAAGAAAATACCGACCAGAAGACCGATCACACGGTTCTTCGTAAATACCTCCAGAATGCTTCTCATCTTGGATCCGGCAACCTTCTGCAGTCCTTCACTCATCAGCTTCATTCCATATAAGAAGAAGCCCAGACCGCCCATCAAAGACACTATTACACTCATATTCTTTTTTCTTCCTTGTCTTTTTCTGATGTCTTTTCAAAATCCCTGTCAAAGTATTTTCGTGTTTTGGTCTCAATATTTTACATTTACTTAACGCAGATTTTACAAGACACCTTTTTTATCATAAAAGAAATCATGACATTTGTCTATAGAAAAATTAAAAATTTCGACAAGAAATTTTCAGATTCTTTTCGTTTCTTTCTTGCATTCTACTTGATAATATTGTAACATTTAGGATGTTTCCATATTATGAGGCGACATTTCCGCCTACAAAATTCAAAAGGAGAGAAAATTATGGAAAAGTTTAGCAAGCTGATGGAAAACACATTCAAGCTGCGGGAAAATGGAACAACGGTCAAAACCGAGATCATCGCCGGTGTCACCACGTTCATGACGATGGCATACATTCTTGCCGTCAACCCGAACATCCTTTCCTCCACCGGCATGGACCACGGCGCTGTCTTTACCGCAACGGCTCTGGCAGCCTTCCTTGGCACACTGCTGATGGCACTTTTCGCCAATTATCCATTCGCTCTGGCACCAGGAATGGGCCTCAACGCCTATTTCGCCTACACCGTTGTTCTCGGCTACGGATATAGCTGGCAGGCAGCCCTGACCGCCGTTTTTGCAGAAGGTATCATCTTTATTGTACTTTCTCTGACCAACGTCCGTGAGGCGATCTTCAACTCCATTCCGGCCAGCCTGAAATCTGCAGTCAGCGTCGGCATCGGTCTGTTCATCGCATTCATCGGACTTCAGAATGCAAAAATTGTACTGCCGAACTCTTCAACCGTGGCAGGCCTCTATTCCCTGTCTTCCTACAATGCCAACCTGCAGTCTGCAGCCACATTAAACGGAACCGAGTATGTGGCAGGAACGTTTAACGATGTCGGAATCACCGTTCTGCTCGCAGTCATCGGTGTTATCTTCACCGCCGTTCTTGTCGTACGTAATGTAAAAGGAAACATCCTCTGGGGAATTCTTGCAACCTGGATCCTCGGCATGATCTGCCAGGCATGCGGTCTCTACGTTCCGAACCCGGCAAACGGCTTCTACAGCCTGTTCCCGGATTTTTCCAGCGGACTTTCCATTCCAAGCCTTGCCCCGATTTTCGGAAAACTGGATTTCTCCATTCTGAAAACAGGCGAGTTCTTCGTGATCATGTTTGCATTCCTGTTTGTCGATATGTTTGATACCATCGGAACTCTGATCGGTGTATCTTCCAAGGCAAACATGCTCGACAAAAACGGAAAACTTCCGCGCATCAAGGGCGCGCTGATGGCAGATGCTGTTGCTACCTGCGCAGGTGCTGTTCTTGGTACTTCTACCACAACGACTTTCGTTGAGAGTGCTTCCGGCGTTTCCGAAGGCGGCCGTACCGGTCTTACCGCTGTTACCACTGCAATCCTCTTCGGCCTCGCTCTGTTCCTCTCCCCGATCTTCCTTGCCATCCCGTCCTTTGCAACGGCTCCGGCACTGATCGTGGTAGGCTTCTACATGCTGACCAACGTAGTCAACATTGATTTCAGCGATCTTTCCGAGGCGATTCCGTGCTACATCTGCATCGGAGCTATGCCGTTCTTCTACAGCATTTCCGAAGGTATTGCCATGGGAGTTATCTCCTACGTTGCAATCCAGATCCTGAGCGGAAAAGCAAAAGAAAAAAAGATCAGCGTGATCATGTACATCCTGGCTGTTCTGTTTATCTTAAAATACCTTCTTCTGTAATGGCTTTTTAACGATACAGAACCGCATAAAAAGGCTCCTGTCCCACAGATTTTATTCTGTGAAACAGGAGCTCTTTTTATGCTCTGAATCAAAAATTTTTATTCTGCCAGGGTCCGGTAAAAGCAGGTGCGGTTTCCGGTGTGGCACGCTGCGCCGACCTGTTCTACTTTGGCAAGGATTGTATCGTTGTCGCAGTCGATCAGAAGCTGTTTTACATACTGCACATGGCCGGAGCTCAGTCCCTTCGTCCAGAGCTCATTGCGGCTTCTGCTCCAGTACGTCATTTTTCCAAGGCGCAGTGTCGTCTCAAACGCTTCTTCATTCATGTAGGCGAGCATCAGCACTTCGTCATTTTCCGCATCCTGTACAACAACCGGAACCATGCCGTCGCTGTTTGTCTTAAAATCCGCCCAGGTAAAATCACATTTTAATGCTTGTTTCATCTCTTGTTCTCCTCTTTTTCTGCTCTTACAGGCTGCCCTTGGTCGAGAGCACGCCGGCAATTCTCGGATCGAAGGAAGTTGCCTCATCGAGTGCCTTCGCAAATGCTTTGAACATCGCCTCGATGATGTGGTGGTTATTTCCGCCGTCAAGCACTTTGATATGCAGATTCATCTGCGCCGCATAGGAAACGGCGTAGAAGAATTCTTTTACCATCTCGGTCTCCATCTCTCCTACTTTCTCCCGCGTAAATTCTGCCTGGAAAGAGAGATACGGTCTGCCGCAGAGGTCAACGGCCGAGAGCACCAGTGTCTCGTCCATCGGAAGGATTCTGTCGCCGTAGCGGCGGATGCCCTGTTTGTCGCCGACTGCCTCGCGGATTGCAGTTCCGAGCACGATACCGGTGTCCTCGATCGTGTGGTGGCCGTCTACATCAAGATCTCCGTCTACAGAAACGGAAAGGTCGAAAAGACCGTGGCGGGCAAAGCCGTCGAGCATATGGTCAAAAAAGCCGATGCCGGTGTGGATGTCGCTCTTTCCCGTTCCATCCAGATTTAATGTCATGCGGATCTTTGTTTCTTTTGTCACGCGTTCTACGCTGGCTGTTCTGTTCTCCACTTACTCTTCCCCCTCAAAACGGACGGCAATCGAATTGGCGTGTGCCGTCAAGCTCTCTGATTTTGCAAAGCTCTCGATATCCTCGTGGATCTCGGAAAGGGCTTCTCTGGAATAATAGATGATGCTGGATTTCTTCACGAAATCGTCTACGGACAGCGGGGAGAAGAATTTTGCGGTTCCGTTGGTCGGCAGGATGTGGTTAGGTCCTGCAAAATAATCACCCAGCGGCTCACAGCTGTATTCCCCGATAAAGATTGCACCCGCATTCCGAATCTTTGTCATAACCTCAAACGGGTTGGCGGTAACAATCTCCAAATGTTCGGAAGCAATCTCGTTGGCGGTATCAATTGCTTCGTCCATATCCTCTGCCACCAAAATATATCCAAAATTATCCAAAGATTTCTGAATAATCGCTTTTCTTTCAAGAACCTGTACAAATCCCTCAACTTCTTCGCTGACTTTCTTTGCAAAATCTTCACTTGTCGTAATCAGGATTGCAGATGCCAGCTCGTCGTGTTCTGCCTGGGATAACAGATCAGCTGCCACATACCGTGGATTAGCTGTCTCATCCGCCAATACCAGGATCTCGCTCGGTCCCGCGATGGAATCGATGCTTACATGACCGTATACTGCTTTTTTTGCTAACGCTACATAGATATTTCCAGGTCCTACGATCTTGTCTACTTTCGGAATACTTTCTGTTCCAAAAGCAAGGGCAGCGATTGCCTGTGCACCACCTGCTTTATAGACTTCATCTGCGCCTGCTTCTTTTGCAGCGACCAGAACAGCCGGATTCACCTTTCCTTCTGCATTACATGGGGTGGTCATAATGATCTTATCTACACCTGCTACTTTTGCCGGCATAATGTTCATCAGAACAGACGACGGATATACTGCTTTTCCTCCCGGTACATAGACGCCTACCTTTTCCAGTGGTGTTACTTTCTGTCCAAGCATCGTTCCCTGTGGGGTGCTCTTGAACCAGCTGTTCTGTTTCTGCAGTTCATGGTAACTCTCGATATTGACCAGCGCCTTGCGGATCACATCCAGAAGCGCCGGATCCACTGCTTTATATGCTTCTTCGAATTCTTCGTCTGTTACTTTTACATTGGAAGCATTGATATCTGCTTTATCAAACTGTTTGGTATAGGAAAACAGAGCCTCATCTCCGTTTTCTTTGATATTCTGAATAATCGCCTGCACCCGGCTTTCATACTCTCCGTACTGGCTCGGACTTCTTTTTAACATATTTTCCAGAATATTTTTTGTAGTTTCTTTTGTTAATTTTACGATTCTCATCTGTCTGCCTCCTTGATGACCTTTTTTAACTTTCCTAAAAGCTCTGAGATCCGTTCGCTTTCCATTTTCATGCTTACCTGATTCACAACCACTCTTGCGGACAGCGGACATACTTCTTCAAGAATATGCAGACCATTTTCCCGCAGAGTGGAACCGGTCTCTACGATATCGCAGATGACTTCGGAAAGTCCTACGATTGGTGCCAGCTCTATGGAACCGTTTAATTTGATGATTTCCACGGTCTGGTTTTTCTTATTATAAAAATAATCTTTGGCGATATTCGGGTATTTGGTGGCTACACGGATCTGCTGATTACCATCCAGCAGTTCCCGGGCAGATTCCGGTCCGCAGATACACATTCTGCATTTTCCAAAGCCAAGATCCATCACTTCATATAATTTTCTTCCTTCTTCCAGAATCGTGTCGCGACCTACGACACCCAGATCTGCCGCTCCATATTCCACATAAGTCGGGACATCCGGTCCTTTGGCCAGGAAGAACCGAAGTTTCAGATCTTCATTGACAAAAATCAGTTTTCTTGTCTTTTTATCTTTCATCTCTTCACAGGTAATGCCTACAGCTTCCAGCATCTTCAGTGTTTTCTCTGCCAGACGGCCTTTCGTCAGTGCGATGGTTAAATATCTCATGGGTCTTTCCTCCTACTGAAAACTTTTCTGATTGGTCATCTGTACTTCATCGGTAAACAGATTGATCACCTGTATCTGATCTTCTCCCACCGGAGATACAATATCCGTAAACTGATGACCCTTTCCATATGCAATATAGTCTTCCGCTTTCAGACCTTCTTCCATCCGCATACACTGGATCTGCATACCATGTGTTCTCTGCATACCGGCAATCCGGATCGCTGCTTCACGATTTCTTTCATTATACAAGACCAGTCGTTTTCCTTCCATCACCGGCACCTGAATATTCTGACGGTTCAGTGCATTCAACACCTGTTCCATTACCAGACAGAAACCGATTGCAGGGGCAGGTCTTCCAAAATGTTCCAGCAGCCTGTTGTACCGTCCACCGGTTACTAACGGCTCACCGGTGCCATAGGTAAACCCCTGGAAGATAATGCCTGTATAATACTGATATTTACTGAGCATGCCAAGGTCGAAAGAAATATATTCTTCACAGCCATAGCAGGAAGCCACCTGATACAGTTCCCGTAACCTGCGGATCGCTGCCAGTGCCTTGGGGTTGCCAGTAAGACTTTCTGCTTTTTTCAGTACTTCCGGGCCACCAAAAAGTTGTGGCAGTTCTGTCAGTGCTTCTACCTGTTCTTTGGACAGTCTCTGACTCTCCAGAAGTTCTTCCACACCAAAATAATTCTTGTTGGAGATCAGCTGGCGCAGTTCCTGAATAGTCTCTTCCGACATACCGGAGTCATCAACCAGTGCTTTGAAAAAATCCACCTGACCGATACTTATCTGGAATTCTTTCAATCCTGCTGCCTTTAAGAGTTCTACAGTCATGGCAATGATCTCACCGTCTCCGTCCACTGATGCATCGCCCAAAAGCTCCACACCCATCTGGGTGGATTCTTTCAGTCGTCCCTGGTAGCTGGAGCGGTTCACAAAGGTGTTTCCGCTGTAGCAGAGGCGAATCGGCATATCTTCCTGATGATAATACATAGAAGCTGCTCTCGCGATGGAAGGTGTAAAGTCCGGACGAAGTACCAGAGTATTACCTTCCCGGTCAAAGAACTTGTAAAGTTCTCTGGATGGTGTGGTTCCCACCTGCTTTCCAAACACATCAAAGAATTCGAAGGTCGGTGTCTCTATGCTCTGATAACCGTATGCATGAAAGATTTTCTCCATTTTTCTCTGAAGATACAGTTTTTTTGCACATTCGGTTCCGTAAACATCCCGGACTCCTTCCGGGGTATGAAATAATTGTCTCATGGTTCTATCCTCTTCTTTAATCTTGTTATGTAACTTCGTAACTGTGCAGTAGCTTCACAGTTAATCTTCATTCACTTTAGTATGCTAATGTGTTACTATGCTAATACATTATATGTGAAGACAGCACACTTGTCAATCCCTGTCCTGCAAATCTTTCTGGATTCCGTCCAGATACGGCACCAGAATCCCACCGTGGTTCGTAAGAAAATAAGAAGGATTCAGTTCTTCGTAAAGAAAACTTTTTCTTCCACCATTCTGCGCCCGTTCCCAGAACCACCACAGATCTCGAAATGTCAGATAATAGAATTCATTTCTTCCCGAAAAATAAATCAGCAGGAAAGAAATCCCCTCCTGCTGTTCAAACTCTCTCATAAACCGCACCTGATGCTCATGGATATTGGCAAGGGGAAAGACTGTTTCTTTGCACTCTTTCGCATCGAAGCATACAGGAATCCCCTGCACTGCCCCGATATAATCCACCGTACTTTTCTGTTCAAAATACGCCAGGGTGATCTGTCTGGTATCCTTGGCGATCCGAACCGGCGTGATCGGTGTCGGCACTTTCTGAATCAGTGCCAGCCCCTTTTCACGGTACTGTTCATTGCTCCGGTTGATCAGTTCTTCCAGTGTAGAACCCCTGAGTCCTCTTGAATTCCAGGTTGCCATATTTCCCTCCCATCAGTCCTTTTCGATCACACCGATCTTGTTAAACGGGTAATAACGGAAGATCGCTTTTGCGAGAACTTTTTCTTTTTTCACATAAGTATTTGTCCAGAACCGGGAGTCTTTCGACCAGTTTCGGTTATCTCCCAGCATAAAGTAGCTGTCTTCTGGCACATAATACGGTCCATAATCGCCTTCCGGTGGTTCCGGCAGGTAAGGCTCATCTAACGGTGTTTCAGAATCGTTAATATAAACCTTTCCGTCAATAATCTGCACTTTATCTCCCGGAAGTCCAATCACTCGCTTGATATACAACTGACTCTCATCATCCGGGAACTTAAAGATGGCAATGTCCCCTCTCTGCGGCTCGCCGAATTCATATGACAGCCTGCTTCCAAAGATCCGGTCGCCCGTCATGATCGTATCTTCCATCGATGCCGAAGGAATAACTGCATTGATCAGTACATAATTTTTCATCACCCAGACCGTTACCAGAACAAACACGATCATGATTACGTCTTCCATAAGCTCCCTTTTCAGACTCTTTTTCGGTTTCTTGTTCTCTTTCGTTTCTTCTCCGTCTATTCTCTCTTCTGTCATAATTTACCCTTCTTTCTCTCACCCTCTGTAATCCGTTCCAGTCCATCCGGAAGCGGTGCGGTAAAACATTTTCCCGACAAAGCTTCCAGCGCACCGGACATTCGTGGGAATTCCACCTGCCATGCATGCAGGAACTGACGTTTCAGACCATATTCCTGTTTCAGCCTCCTATTCCAGCGGGCATTCCCGTACTTCGGATCTCCTGCCAGCGGATATCCCAGACTAGCCAGATGACAGCGGATCTGATGAGATTTTCCGGTGATCAGTTCCACCTTTAAAAGCGTTTCCTCTCCATTGCTCCAGACCGGCTCCCAGGCGGTCTCGATCGGAGAACTTTCAGGCCCCTGACCAGTGCTCACTTTTACCTGATTGGTTTTTGTATCTTTGCTCAGCCAGGCTTTCTGATGTCCCGGCCTGTCTGCTTTTCCAAGCACCAGCGCCAAATAATATTTTTTCAGCGTTCGCAGTTTCAGTGCTTCCGACAGTGCCTGCAGCCCTGCCAGACTCTTTCCGCACAGCACCAGACCACTGGTATTGCGGTCCAACCGGTTACAGGGTGCCGGATGAAAAGTCTCTAACTCTTGTTCGCTGATTGCTCCCGTCTCCAGCAGATATCGCTGAAAATACTCCACCAGCGACAGATCCGACGGTTTTGCTTTCTGTGACAGCATGCCTGCCGGTTTATTGACTATTGCCACATGGTCATCTTCATAGATCACATCCAGTTTTATGTCAGGCGTTTTCCTGCCGGAAACTGCCGGTCTCATCTGTCCCCCACGGAACTTTTCAATCGTCTCCTCCGCCAGATACAGTCGGATGCGGTCTCCCTGCTTCAACATTTCCTTTCCGTCTGCTTTTTTTTCGTTTAACAGAATATTCTTCTTTCGAAGCATTTTATATAAGAATCCGGATCCGGCTTCCGGAAAGTACTTTTTCAGATACTTATCCATCCGCTGGCCGGCTTCATTTTTTCCGATTGTCAGATCTCTCATGTTTTTCCCTTTTACCTTACAAAGAAATCGCCAGGATTGTATGTTTGATCAGCTGAGCTCTGGACAGATCCGGATATCGTTCATCCGGCTTAAAAGAAATATTCTGCTCCAGTTCCTGTTTGTGTGCATTCAGATAATCCATCCGTTCCAGATAGGTCTTCAGTTCTTTGAAGACTTTTACTTCTACTTTATAACCGTTCTGTTTCAGGATCCCCCGCACATGATCTTCGATAAACTGTGTGGATCCGTCCATATGGCTGGTATAACCGATCACCTTGTTTCCGCAGATTGCAAAGCTTTCCACAAATACACTTTTTTCATAGGTCGTCAGATACGTTTCATAAGTTACTTCCAGCTCACCCTCGTGTTCCCGAATCTTTTTGTATACTTTCTCATCCATCGGTTTCTGCATCCACATCATGATCATATTTACCAGGGCACGGCACGCCGGAAGGCAGCCGACCATAGCAATTACCGTAATAATATTTTTCTTGGTTCCTGTAATCAGAAACGCTGCCAGAAATGCTGCCAGAGGAATCAGAAACAGTGCAACTGTAATCAGCAGTCGTTTTTTCTTCTCATATCGAATATATCCATAATCACCTTTATTTACTTTTTTCATGCTGTATCCTTTCTGTTACCGTTTTTTATGCACGTTACGGATAGTCTTTTTCTTACCCATATGCTGTTTTTGCTGACGGCCGTTCGATTGTTGATTCTGATTCCCTCTTCCATTTTTTCCGTTATTTCCGATATGTCCTTTCTGCGTTTTCAGATTTTCTGCCTTCTGAGTCCTTCTGCCGTCATACGGACGGATCAGACACTTCGGGCCAAATCCGATAAGATCCTGTCTTCCTGCTCTGACCAGTGCTTCTTCCACCAGTTTCCGGTTCTCTGGCCTTCGATACTGAATCAGGGCTCTCTGCATATTTTTCTCGTGGGGATTGACCGGTACATACACTTTTTCCATCGTCCGCGGATCCAGTCCCGTATAATACATACAGGTAGATATTGTCGACGGTGTCGGATAAAAATCCTGTACCTGTTCCGGCATAAATCCCATATCCCGGATATATTCTGCCAGTTCCACTGCCTCTTTCAGTCCACATCCCGGATGAGAAGACATAAAATAAGGCACTGCATACTGTTCTTTGCCACTTTTTTTACAGCAGGCATAATATTGTTTTAAAAATTCCAGGTAAACCTTATGGGACGGTTTTCCCATCTTTTCCAGAACTTTATCGGCCACATGCTCTGGAGCTACCCTCAACTGTCCACTCACATGGTAATCTGCCAGTTCCTGTAAAAAATGGCTCTTCGTATCTTCCAGCACATAATCAAAGCGGATGCCCGAACGAATAAATACTTTCTTTACTTTCGGAATCTTACGGAGTTTTCGAAGCAGCGCAAGATAATCCGAATGATCCGCGATCAGATTTTTGCAGGGTGTCGGGAACAGGCACTGCCGGTTGGTACATGCACCCTTTGTCAGCTGCTTTTTACAGGCCGGCTGTCGAAAATCTGCCGTAGGACCACCCACATCATGAATGTATCCTTTAAAATCAGGATCTTTCGTCATCTCAACAGCTTCTTCTAACAATGATTCGTGGCTGCGGACCTGTACGATCCGTCCCTGATGAAAGGTCAGCGCACAGAAATTACAGCCGCCAAAACATCCGCGATTACTGGTAAGACTGAATCTGATCTCCTCAATCGCCGGAATGCCACCTTTCTTCTCATACATCGGATGATAGGTCCGCATAAACGGAAGATGATACACATCATCCATCTCCTGCTCTGTCAGTGGATATGCCGGTGGATTCTGCACCACATAGCCCTGATTGCCATAGTCTTCTATCAGAACCTTCGCCTGATATGGATCCGTATTCTGATGCTGGATCCCGAAGCTTCTTGCATACTGTTCTTTCTTCTCTTTTATCTCTTCGAAAGAAGGAAGATACAGCGGTTCCGGTATATGTTCCACACTTTTACAGCGGTATACCGTTCCCCGGATAAAGGTAATATCTTTTACATCCAGCCCGGAAGCCAGCGCATCTGCAATCTCAACGATGGAATGTTCTCCCATTCCATATGAGATCATATCTGCCCCGGAATCAAGAAGTACACTTCGTTTCACCTGATCGGACCAGTAATCGTAATGTCCCATTCTCCGAAGACTTGCCTCGATACCTCCCAGGATGATTGGTGTTTTTTTATACGTTCTTCGAATCAGATTTCCATAGACGATCACCGCCCGGTCCGGTCGATGTCCCATCTCTCCACCGGGAGAATAGGCATCTTTCTGCCTGTGTTTTTTAGACACTGTATAATGATTAACCATAGAATCCATATTTCCGGCAGATATCAGAAAGCCCAGACGCGGTTCACCAAACACCTGGATGCTTTCCGGATCTTTCCAGTCCGGCTGAGCTATCATTCCCACCGAATAGCCCCTGCTTTCCAGGAGACGGCAGATGATCGCCGCCCCGAAAGAAGAATGATCCACATACGCATCTCCACATACATAGACAAAATCCGGCTGTTCTATTCCTCTCTCCCGGCACTCTTCCATTGTCACCGGCAAAAACTCTCCGCTCATGGCTGCATCCTTTCTCTTGGTATCTCATCATAACTTTCTATGTAGTAATCTGCAAGCTCTTTTTTTTCTTCTCTCTGGCTGGCACTGAACGTATCTTCCACCGCACAGACTCGCATACCGGCATTTTTTCCTGCCAGAATTCCCATAGGAACATCCTCAAAAACCAGACATTCCTCCGGTTTTACCCCCAGTGTCTCCGCCACCAGAAGATAAATATCCGGGGCAGGTTTTCCTTTCGGAACTTCACAGCAGGTATGTACGGATTCCAGGTATTCCTGGATTCCCTGTGCCTTTAAAACCGTCTCTACCAGTTCAATCCCGTTAGAGCTTGCAATCCCCGTCCGGATTCCCTGCTGTCTCAGCCATACCAGAAACTCTCTCGCTCCGGGCTTCAGCGGCACCTTGTTGGTATATTTATCCCTTGCCATATCCATCCAGGTACTCTTAATTTCTTCCAGACTCTCCGGGATAGAAAACCGTTCTTTAAAGTACACAGCTGTCTCCGAGAGGCTCATACCCTCGATGTCTTTTTGCAGTTCGGGCGGCAGTTCATATCCGTACCGTCCCAGATATTCGATATCGATGTCTTCCCACATCCACATGGAATCCACCAGAGTACCATCCAGATCAAACAACACTGCTTTGATATTTTCTAACATATATATTTATCCTTTATCTTTCTGTATCTGTTCCTAGAGCGTGTTTGAAAAACATTTTAAGTTGTTCATTTTAACCAAATTAATATCGA
>OHWR01000954.1_pt1 | contig 12068 bp, 6 predicted proteins | sample 1579771 | NCBI WGS metagenome assembly OHWR01 (sample SAMEA3882542, study PRJEB24775) | human gut metagenome | biome: human-associated habitat; feature: intestine environment; material: feces | place: Netherlands | collected 2009/2010 | reverse complement strand
CAGTTCGGGGCCGAGAAACATAAGGATTCCGCACAGAAAACCTAAAACATACAAGCACACCCTTATATCTATACAATAATGTTTTTGACTTCCCGCTTTTTGTGGCTTAATTTGCTTCTAAAGAATATCGTTATGACAAAGAGAACAAGCTGGTTCCTGTCTGTAGCCGCCACTGTCATCGTACTCATGGGGGGCGGTTACGCGGCGCTGCGGCATAGCCGGACGCAGGTGCATGCCCTTATCAATCAATCCCTGCAGGAAGCCGAACGCCTTCACTACAACGACCGTCTGAATGCGTTCAGCAGGAACCCGCACATCTACGTAGACCCGGCCCTGAAGGCTTATCTTTTCGCGCCCGTCTCCAACCGGAAAATCAAAAGCTATACGCTTCAGACTACAGAAGGAAAAGCCACTTACCTGTTCAAGGACAGCATCCCGGAAGAGAAAGCCCGGAAACTGCTGAACGAATACCTGCTGGCAGACATACAGCCTGTCAGGGTGGAGGAAGTGAACCGGTTGTTTCAGGAACAGCTCGAAAAAAGGCATGTCAGCGGAACGGCGGGTGTATTTTATTCTGACAAGTCGGCCCGCACCCGCACACGGGCAGGCATCTTACCCACACCCTCTGCCTATAAGACTCCGGTCTGCTCGCTCGACCTGACTCACAGCCTGCAACTGCAAGGGTGGGCTGACTACGACTGGCTGACTTTACTCCGCCATATCCACGCGGGCTTTTACGGGCTGCTGTGCCTGCTGCTTGCGGCCACAGGTATACAAGTCTGCCTTTACCTGAAAAAACGGCAAAATAAGCCTGAAAAAGGGTTGTACATCGACCTGCAGCAGCAGATATTGCTTATCGACGGCATGCAGTGTGCCATTTCCAGTCTCGACTTGCAGCTTCTTTACCTGCTATGGGAAAAGAAAGGAGAATGTGTGAACCGTGAAGACTTGAAAACGGCTTGCTGGCCACACGACCCGCAGGCGGATGAGAAATTAGACGCGCATATACAAACAATCCGGAAAGTCCTGCAAGACTTCCCGGATTATCGGATTTCCACCGCCAGAGGACGGGGATATTATCTGACTGCTGCCTCCAGTTAAGGATTCTGCACCAGATTAGGATTGGCGTCTATCTCGGTCTGCGGAATGGGGATGGCCAGACGTGAGTCATTCGGCTGGATGGTATAGGCACCGGAAGTATCCAGCGAAGTCAGGTGCCAGCTTCCCTTACGCTCCACGGGCAATTTATTACGCGTATAATCGTACACTGCCAGGCCCTCGCCCACCAATTCCTTTCTTCTTTCTTTCAGAATGCGCTCCAGGGTGAAATCGGCAGCGGCATTTACCTTCATGACGGTATTCGTGGTACGGTTGGTAATCACTTCGTTCAGGTATTCCATTCCCTTGGTCGCCTGCTCGCCCCCTATTTTCAGACCTGCCTCGGCTGCATTCAGATAAATCTCTGACAGACGCACGATGCACAAGTTGTTGTCGCGCGGATCGCCGGTCTTGCCGGGGAACTTCGCCAGATAGACTTTCTTGTCACGGGCGCCTTCGGGAAGACCTTCATTATTTGCTATGGCAGATACTTCTGTCACACAGTGGCGCACATCCTGCGGGTCTTCATTCAGCAAGTTCAGGTAGTCTTCCGACAGTATCAGATTGTTCCAGTCCACTTTTTCCTCATTGGCATAGACCATAGGAGCTCCTTCTCCACCCGAACCACCGGAAGGTTCCGTCAGCGAGAAGTAGAATTCGAAAAGCGATTCGCTGGTGTATTCTTTTCCCCAGACAGTAGGATACTCGTCAAGGGTGTACAACTGATACAGGCTTTTACTGTTTTCGATGATATCTGTGGCTGCCTTGTAGGCATTCGGATAATCCAGCTTGTTCAAATAAACTCTTGACAGAATACCCTGCACGGCCCAGTAGTTCAGACAGCCGTCCCTCTTCTCCTTGCTAAGGCCGGCCAGCGAGTTGGTCAAGTCGGTAATAATCTGGTCATAGCATTCGGCCACCGTATTGCGTGCTGGCTTCGAAGACTGATCAGTGGCTGTTGTAACGATAGGCACCCCTAATGACTGGCCGTTATCATACGAATAAGGCATGGCAAACACGCGTATAAGATCGTATAAAGCAAGCCCTCTCATGGCCAAGGCCTGAGCCTTAATCTCATTCAGAGCAGCCTCATCAGTAGTTTTTATCAACCCACTTTCAGTTGCAGCTATCAGATTGTTGGTTTGTCGAATCACTTTATAGACCTGATTCCACGGCAGGCTTGAATTAAAACTGTCAGTAGCCTTCACGTTATACTCATAATAAGGTGAAACCCTACGTCCGTCTCCTTTCGTCATACGAGCCTGCACATCCGCAGCCCGGCAATCGCCAAAATAAAAGAAATTGTCACCATAATAACTATGTGCTGACGCCAGCCTATAAATGCCGTTTAATGCGCTTTGGGCATCTTCCAAAGAAGAGAAAGCCTGGTCGGTGGGTACGGACGTGGACGGATTCAGGTCCAGCCAACTGTCCGAACAAGAGGTACATGCCAGTGAGGCGGCAAGAAAATAAATATAGAGTGGTTTCATAATCCAATTCGTTTTAGAAAGTTAATTGTACGCCGAAGTTGAAGGTACGCATGGCGGGTGCCTCGCAGAACACTTCTCCGTTGACCGGAGTTTCGGGGTCATACTGTTTCCATTTGGCCCATGTCAGCAGGTTGCTGCCTGAGAAATAAATACGAGCTTTGTCTATCAGGGCCTTGCGGGTCCATTCAGAAGGAAGCGTAAATCCGAACGTAAGATTTTTCAGACGCAGATGATCGGTGCTGTGAATGTAGCGCGAAGAGTTCTGAGGTCCGGCATCTTCCCCATACACAAAGCGCGGTACATTGGTCTGGTCGCCCGGCTCCTGCCAACGGTCCATGGCATATACCGGCAGGTTGTATTTGGAATTATAGATATTGCTCGTTCCGTTCTCGATGTAGGTACCGGTCTTATCGTAAGAATATCCACCCAACGAATAGGTCAGCGTAAAGCTCAGGTCCAGCCATTTGTAGTTCAGCATGTTCGTCAGACCGCCGGACACCTTCGGGTTAACCGACTTATAAGGAATGGCCTGCGCCTCACCGGCATTCTCCGTCAAGCTCCGGTCTATAATCACCGTACCGTCTTCCTGCGGTATTTCCTGGTTGCGGTAATACATGGCCTTACCTGTGTCCGGATTCACTCCGGCGTATTCTTTTACGTAGAAGGTGTGGTAGGGCAATCCTACTTTGTGGATGAACCATGTGCCTTCGATTGACTGCTCCAGCTGTCCGTTGAGTGACACAATCTTGTTCTTGTTGTGGCTCAGATTGAAGACCGTGGTCCAGTTAAAGTTGTCATTGGCAAAGTTGATAGTACGCAGCTCCAGTTCCACACCCCGGTTATTCAACTGTCCCACATTGCTCAGGTAGTTCGTAAATCCGGTAGTGGCACTGATGGGAAGGCTGTACAGCAAATCCTTCGTATCGCGGTTATAGTATTCCACGCTCAGGAAAATGCGGTTGATGAACGACACGTCCAGTCCCACGTTCAGGTTATAGTTCTTTTCCCATCCCAAGTTGGGGTTGGGGATAGATGATTCATACGAACCGGAACCACCCATGTAGCTCTGCCCGAAGGCATACAGTCCCATATAGCCGTACAGGGAGCCCGGCTGGTTACCGTTCACACCGTAAGAGGCACGAATCTTCAAATCGCTCAGAATGTGCTTCACAGGCTGCATGAACGCTTCGTTGCTCACATGCCACATACCCGATACGGACCAGAAATTTCCCCAGCGGTTATCGGGTGAGAGACGGGAACTACCGTCGCGGCGGAAGCTTCCTGCCACATAATAACGGTCGTCATAATCGTAGTTCAAACGTGAAATATACGACAGCATACGATAATCCTGCGTTGATGAAACGAAGCTGTTCAACACTGCTCCGTTATCAGGTTCAGTAAGCCCTACATACGACGGCAATTTGGAACGTTCGCCGGATGCCTTATCCGTCTGGTAGCTTTCCACTTCGTACGCAGCCAAGACATCCAGGTGGTGCTTCTGCGCAAAGGTCTTCACGTAATTCACCGAAGTAGAAGAAATCAGCTTTCCATACTCGATGAATCCTTTGGAGGACTGTGCATCGGAACCGCTCTTCGGTCCTGCAGAACTCAACGGATTGTAGTAGCGCGAGTCCTTCTGGATGGTATAATCATAGCTTAACGTTTCCTTTATTTTCAGGCCCTTTATCGGTTCTACAGCCGCATAGCCGGTGGAGAACATACGCGTCATCCGCGTGCGGTTATAGTCCGTCAGAATATCACGCAGCGGGTTCAACTGTGTACCGTCGTACGCTCCCACATAATTTCCGGCTTCATCTCTCACCAGCATGGAAGGAGTCATGGTCATTGCCACACACAAATACGGGTTGATGGCAGAGCCACGCTCTTCGTTCATCTCCTGGTTCATCTGGGTAAACATCATGTTGGCGCCTACCTCACCGTACCGGCCTACCTTCTGGGTCATGTTCAGACGGGCGGAGTAGCGATCCAGGCTGGAGTTCTTGGCCAGTCCTTCCTGGCTGTTATAGCCCAAAGAGGCATAGAAAGTGGTCTTCTCGTTTCCTCCGGATACAGATGCCTCGTAATCCTGCTGGATGGCGGTACGAAGCAGTTCCTTTCTCCAGTCGGTATAGCCCATGGAAGGCACAGACGCATACTTGTCAATCTCACCGTCTGCATAGCCGGTAGGGTCTGCCATCTGCTTGTCAGTAGCGTAGTTCACCAGGCCCTCGTACAACAGTTCACGGCGCTGGTCGCCGTTCAGTGTCGGACGGAAATCAACCGCCGCATTCGAGAAACCTCCCGACATGTTAAAGGAAACCTGTGCCTTGCCCGCCTTTCCTTTCTTGGTCGTAATCAGGATTACGCCATTGGCCGCACGCGAACCATACAGAGAGGCTGCCGCCGCATCCTTGATAATCGTAATGTTTTCAATATCGGCCGGATTCAGCGTGCTCATGATATTGGTTTTGGAGTTGTTCATATAGGCCGCATCGGCTCCTCCGGCACTCAGGCTACCGGAAGTGACCGGCACCCCGTCGATCACGAACAGCGGTTCCTGAGAGGCATTGAACGAGCCCATACCACGGATACGAATGCTCTGATTAGCTCCCGGCTGTCCGGAACTGCTGGTAATAGACACGCCCATGGTCATTCCCTGCAGCTTCTGCTCCACGCTCATCACGGGGATGTCTTTCATCATGTCTCCCTTCAGGGTGTTGGCAGACCCCGTAAAAGAAGACTTGGTGAAATTACCGTATCCCGTCACCACCACCTCTTCCAGGTTCATGGTCTCAGGCTGGAGCACCACGTTCAGGTGTTCTTTCTTGGGAACCTTTATCAACTGAGTTTTCATACCCAGGTAAGCCACGACCAGAATCTTGTCATCCGGTCCCACTTCCAATGTATACTTTCCATCAATGTCGGTCACTACCCCGTGCGCTTCGTTTCCCTGTACGGAAATCGTAGCACCGATAAGCGGCTCGTGATCTTCAGCTGAGATAACCAATCCGCTGAGGATACGCTGTTGTGCAAAAGTCTGTTGACACACCACACACAGCAGCAATAAAACTAAAAGTCTGATTCTTTGCATTTTGACGATTTTTGTTTTTAATTCCGTAGAATACTTCGCAAAACACACGCCAAAAACAGCCTTTTTATACTTTATTTTTTAAAAATTTGATTACAAGAACGTTACACACGATTAAAAAAAAGAAAGGCTGTGGAATTTCTGCACATTTGTAGAAATAATCCACAGCCTTTTTTCTGCTTTATTTACTGTTCAGATAGTCACACAGCTTCTGTACGGCTCTTGCCCGGTGACTGATCCTGTTCTTTTCTTCAGCCCCCATCTCCGCAAAAGTCTCGGCATAGCCTTCCGGCACGAACACCGGGTCGTAGCCGAAGCCGGAGCTTCCTTTTTTCTCCCGGATGATTTCTCCCTTCACAATGCCTTCGAACAAGTGCTTTTCTCCTCCTTCTATCAGGCAGATGGCCGTGCGGAACTGCGCCTTCCGGTTCTCCTTGCCTTCCAGTTCTGCCAGCAGCTTCTTCATGTTGGCTTCCGAGTCGTGCCCTTCACCGCCCGCATAACGTGCCGAATACACCCCGGGAGCCCCGTCCAGCGCTTCCACCTCCAGACCGGTATCGTCGGCAAAGCAATCCATGCCATAATGCGCATGAATATATTCCGCCTTCAGCGCGGCATTTCCTTCCAGCGTATCCGCCGTTTCCGGAATATCGGCCTCACAACGGATATCTTTCAAACTCAGCACTTCCACTTTATCTCCCAGAATGGCACGTATCTCCTCCAGTTTATGGGCATTGTTAGTAGCAAAAACCAGTTTACGCATAGCCGTCAGTTCAATACGATTTCATCTACAAACAAGAATCCGGGATTGCCCTTGCCGCCGTGCCATGCCGGGATATTCTTTTCGGACAAAGCCGTTACCTTCACGTAACGGGTCTTTACCGGGTCAAACGTCAGGGTATGGGTATAAATCTGGTTGGCATCCGTTTCCTTCATAGCCGGATAAGCTTCCGAAGCCACTTTCCTGAAAGTCTTGTTGTCGTCTGACACCTCTACGGTAATGCCTCTGGTATCAAACGTCCAGTCGCCCTTTTCCACGCAAGTGCGCAGGGTCATGGAACTGATTTCGGTAGCCTCCTTCAAGTCAATCACCGCCTCCATGTCATTCTTGTAGAAAGCAATCCAGCGTCCGGTCTTGTAGTTGCGGTCGCCCGTCATACCGTCTACCAGCGTAGTGGCGCCCTTAAACTCGTAAGGCTTATTGATAGGCTGCAATAGGATGATGGGTTTCGCCGTAGACTTGCTGAACGCAATGCTGTCACGCGTAATGCGCGAGTTGCCTTCCGGGCGCACGGCCATCATGCGCAGCACACATGCCGCATCAATGGTCAGTCCGTTTTCATACTTGGACGAAGCAGTGGTAGGTTCCGTACCGTCGAGGGTATAGTACACAGGCGCATCGTCGATGGTGCTTGCCGTTACATCCAGCTTGCCCGTTTCCGTGTTGGGAGCGATGTGCACATTCACATCGAAGATATGCGTCGCGTAGCTCCATCCCTTCAGCTGATAAATCTTTGTCAGACGAGCCGTGCGTTTCAGGAATCCCTGATAATCCTGCTTCTTTTCAGGAGCACTCCACTGTGTTTCACAAAGCGCAGCCATACGCGGCAATACCATGTACTGTGCCTGTGCCATGGTCGGGATATATTCCGTCCAGAGGTTCGCCTGCACACCGGTAATGAACTTCTGTTCTTCCGGAGAAAGGGCAGACGGCATCGGTTCGTAGCTGTACACCCGTTCCATAGGCAGATAGCCACCGATGGCCAGCGGTTCACTGTCCGTATCCTTTGCCTGATAATAGTCGAAATACAGGTACGTGTTCGGCGTCATGATGACATTGTGCTGCTGACGAGCCGCTTCAATACCACCGGCTTCCCCTCTCCACGACATCACCGTGGCATTCGGAGCCAGACCGCCTTCCAGGATTTCATCCCAGCCAATCATGCTGCGTCCGTTCTCGGTGAGGAACTTCTCTGCTTCATGTATCACGTAGCTCTGCAGATACTCTTCCTTCGAGTGCTTGCTGTCGCCCTTGATGCCCAGCGCCTTGATACGTGCCTGACACTTCGGACAAGTCTCCCACTTCACCTTCGGACATTCGTCGCCACCCACATGGATGTATTCCGACGGGAAGATGTCGATGATTTCAGCCAGCACATCCTTGATGAACTGGATGGTCTTGTCGTTACCCGCACAAAGCACGTTGTCGGAAATACCCCACATGCGCCATACTTCATACGGACCGCCCGTACATCCCAGTTCCGGATAAGCCGCCAGCGCCGCCTGCATGTGACCCGGAAGGTCGATTTCCGGAATGACCGTGATATAGCGTTCCGCCGCGTAGGCCACGATTTCCCGGGCCTGCTCCTGCGTATAGAAACCGCCGTAAGGCTTGCCGTCATACTGGCCCGAGTTACGTCCGATCACCGTCTCGCTGCGTTTGGATCCGATTTCCGTCAGCTTGGGATACTTCTTGATTTCGATACGCCATCCCTGGTCTTCCGACAGATGCCAGTGGAAGCGGTTGATGTGGTGCAAAGCCAGCATGTCGATGTACGTCTTGATTTCATCCATGCTGAACATGTGACGGCCCACATCGAGCATCATACCACGGTAGCTGAAGCGCGGCGAGTCGTTGATTTCCACTGCCGGCAGTTCCACGGCTCCTGCCCCCTCATGCACCGACACCGACTTGCGGAGCGTCTGGATGCCATAGAACACACCCGCTTCCGAAGGAGCGGAAATCTCCACCTTGCGGTCGTCCACCTTCAGCCGGTACGCTTCCGGAGAATCAGCCTCCAGCCCCAGGCGGAGCACGATGCCCTCTTCCCCATCACCTTCCGCCACCTTCAGCGCGATGCCGGTCTGTTCCTTGATAAAAGCCGCCAGGAACTCGGCGTTCTTCTTCATCTTTTCATTCCCTGCCGTATAGCAGATAGTTTCCCCGCTCTTCAGCAGGAACGAACCCTGCGATGCCGCCGTAATCTCCAGCGGCATGGGCACCACCTGATAGTCGGCCACCGCCGTCGGACTGTCCGCACACGAGGCCATCAGCATTCCGGCAAATGCCAGCCCCATACAATTCATTTTTGAAAATGGTTTCATAATCAATACATATAAAAGATTAGTAATCAGATTTTATTCCCTCACATCGGCCAGCTGGTGAATCACCACGGAAACGTCCTCCAGCGGAGAACCGTCGGCCGAAGACACCGTGATGCGCTTCGTCTCGCCCGGCAGCAGGTCGAAGAAATTGTCGGAGAAACGCGCCCCCTGCAAGGGCACCTCCACGAACACGTCGCGCGCCAGCACACGCGATTTCAGCGTCAGTTCCACCACCCCGCCCTTCTTCACCTTACGGCAGGCAATTTCAGCCCTAGGCAGGCGTTGCTCCTTGGGATACACCGGATAGAACACCTCGTCCGAAAGTACCTTCTTTCCGTCCGCACCCCTGAGCGTCATGCGGATGAACGAAGCCGTAGTGTCACAGCCCTCAAACGCCTTCTGCCAGTCTTCTTCAAAGAACACCTCCGAAGCATTTACCGGCAGCATCCCTTCCACCCGATGGCGGCGCATCACCCTTCCCTGAAAGTCCGTCAGCGCCAGGTGCAGCGTCACGTTCTCCGTCTGCAGGCAGTCGGACAGCACATAAAAGCGCAGCTTGTCGCCCTGGCGGATGGCATCCACCAGCACGGGCGCAAAGGCACGGCGCGTGTGATACTGCATGGCCTTCCAGTTGCCGTAATAATCGATGGCCGACCACGACACCACGGGCCAGTTGTCGTTCAGCTGCCAGGGCAAGCTGCCCATGCAGTACGGACGATTGCGGCGGTGCGCCACCATGCCCCGGCGCATGCCGTGGCCCTGCAGCACCAGCCCCACGTACACCAGGTCTTCAAACTTCTCCGGCACCGGATAATACAGGCTCATGGTTTTCTTAATCAAGGCATTCCCTATCGTGCTCTTCTGATGCGCATTCATTACGGGCGACTCCAGCTCATAATCCTCGGGCGAAGCAAAGGTGCGGATGGTCTTCATCTCCGGAAAGGCCTGAAAGCCGTACTCGCTCATGAAACGCGGTATCTCCTTATCTAAACTCTCGAAAGGCTTCTGCCCGTACCACGTGCCCCAGTTATGGCTGTCGCCCACCTTCCAGCGCTCCGGTCTGCCCCAGTTGGCCTCCAGCGGCGAGCCTTCCAGGTAGAAGCGCCCCGGATCAAATTCTTTCACCTTCTGCGGCAAAAGCTGACGGAACAGCACGTCGTATCCCTCCTGCATCTGCTGATAGACCTCGGACGAATATTTCTCCTCCCATCCCCAGTAGCGTATACCCTCGTATATCTCGTTATTACCGCACCACATGGCCAGCGACGCATGGTTGCGCAGACGACGAATGTTATATTCCGCTTCCGCTTCTACACGACGCAGAAAGGCCGGGTCATGGGGATAAGTGGTGCAAGCGAACATGAAGTCCTGCCACACCAGAATGCCGCGCCTATCGGCTTCCTCAAAGAACGCATCGTCCTCATAGATACCGCCACCCCACACACGAATCATATTCATATTGGATGACTGCACATCCTCCAACAAACGGCTGTAGCGCTGGCGCGTAACACGCGGCAGCAGCGCATCCGACGGAATCAGGTTCGTACCCTTGGCAAACATCGGTACCCCGTTCACTTCGAAGTAGAAACTCTGGCCGTCCTTGTCTTCCTCCTGCACTACACGTATCGAACGCAGGCCAATCTGGTGACTCTTCTGTGACACCACCTGCCCGTCTACCGACACTGAAGCCTCAAACATATACAACGCAGGCTCTCCCCAACCGTTAGGCATCCACAAATGTGGCTGCTCCACTGTTACAGGAAGAGAAATATGATTAAGTCCCGGCTGCAATTCCACCGTCTGCTCCACGTTCTTATCTGGTTCACCCGTATAACTGTACGTCACACGTACCACAGCCTGCTGTGTATGATTGCTAATATTGTTTATTTCTAAGCGATTGTCTACCTCTGCCCGTTCGGCGCTGACTGACTGCTGGTGCACGAAATAATCTTCCACTACCGCCCGATCCGCAAACTGCAGATACACCGGCCGCCAAATGCCACAAGTCACCATACGGATACCCCAGTCCCATCCATAGGAATAAGGTGCCTTACGAGTAAAAATACTTAGCTTCTGTGGATAATGATCATTATCAGCCGGATAATCAAACCCGTTACTCTCCCATTGTGGCATCGCTTCCCGAATGGGCGAACGGAAACGTACTACAAGCTTGTTTTCTCCTTTTCTTAAAACAGACTTGACAGGAACCCGATACCCCACAAACATATTATCTGCTTTCAGCAGCAAAGAACCGTTTAAGAAAACATCTGCATAGGTATCAAGCCCTTCAAAAACCAAATACACCCCTTCATGATGCAGCTGCTCTTCTGTCAATACAAATGAAGTGCGATACAACCAGTCTTCCTTTTCTACCCATTGTATTTTCTGCTCATTCATGCCATAAAAAGGATCAGGCAATTTATCATGAGCTATCAGGTCCTGATGCACCGTGCCCGGCACCTGTGCAGACAACCATTCATTAGTACCGTACATTGAAAATTCCCATCCAGCATGCAGCTGATGGATTTGAGATAAACTACTGCCCGACGCATGATTTCCATAAGTCAGTAAAAAGGCCAGTAACATCATCAGAGTGACTTTTGACATATTTTTCACGTTATAGATTCAAGTATCGTAATATCAGATACAAAATAAAATAAGTTTTTCCGATAAGCCAAATTAATCGAAAAAACTTATTTTATTTTAGTTTTTTAAGGGAAAAGTTTATTTTACTTTAAGCTTATCAAAGCCTTCACCATATACTCCAACTACATTGCTTTGTGAAATGAAGGCATTCGGATCAATATCCTTTACTAATCGGAAGATATCGAGTGATTCCCGTTTTTTAGCCAAAACCACTACTACCTTTATTTCCTGTTTGCTGTACCATCCTTTTCCATCAAGTAAAGTCACCCCACGATCAATCTTTGTCGCAATTCCTTCGGCTATTTCCTCATATTTGCGTGAGAATATCAGGAACTGCACAGACTGACGTGTACTGTTAATCACATAGTCAATAACGATACTCATCACAAACAAGACACAAAAACCGAACAATACCCTGCGCCAGTCGTGAAAAATAAAATAACAGGATGAAATGATGACGATGTCACAATACATCATCATCCGTCCCAACGTAACATCCTTATACTTATTGATAATCCAGGCAATGATATCCGTTCCACCCGTACTTCCATTGTTACAGAACACAATACCAATTCCAAAACCCAGCAGACCGGCACCTATCACACAAGCCATAAAATCCTGACCAGGGCCTAACAACTGAG
>OHWR01000945.1_pt1 | contig 12127 bp, 10 predicted proteins | sample 1579771 | NCBI WGS metagenome assembly OHWR01 (sample SAMEA3882542, study PRJEB24775) | human gut metagenome | biome: human-associated habitat; feature: intestine environment; material: feces | place: Netherlands | collected 2009/2010 | reverse complement strand
GACACGGCCCTTTCACGGCTGTAACATGGGTTCGATTCCCGTACGGGTCATAAAATCCCTCGAGCATTCGCTCGGGGGATTTTTTTCATGACCCGTACGGGAATCGAACAGCACGGCCACCGATAGGTGGCAAACAACAGTCCAGTGGACTGTTGTTTAGTGCGGGGGTCCCACCCTGTAGGAACGTCTACTGTGGTTGCTGGATCATGCAACCCGTACGAGGAATCGAAGGAACACGGCCGCCCGCAGGCGGCAAAAAAGAGCCCAGTGGGCTCTTTTTTAGTGCCCCGGGTTGCGGCTCCCAGCATCCGCGTGTGCCTTGGGCGGCACGTGCGTTTTGCTGGCCGTTGCCCCAACAACTCCTCCCTGCATCGGCCACTGGCCGCGGTCGTCGTTGTTGCAAGTCCCATCCTGTAGGAATGTCTAATGTGGTTGCTGCCGCTGCATTCGCTCGGGGGATTTTTAATTTGACCCGTACGGGAATTGCAGCTGAGCTGACCGCCGCCAGCGAGCAAAGACTTCCCCCGGTCGGGGGAAGATGTCGCATAGCGACAAAAAGGGGAGTACAGGGAAGCGAAGCTGGAGCCGTGGTCAGCGGGATGCGAACGCCGCTCCAAGGCGTGAAGCATACGCTGGGAACCACAACCCGAGACAGGGCGGCGGTGCGCCTTCATCTTGAATACCACATGCCATTTTATGGATAAAAAGCCCGGCAAGGGAACACGTTCAGGTGCTCTTCTGCCGGGTTTTTCTGCATTTTCCGTAAATTTCCGGCCTGAAATAGTAACAAAATTATGTCAATGAGACATCAATCCTCCATTTTTAACTGCGAAAATTGGCTTGCACACCAAAAACTCTGGAATATTCTAGCACTTTCCATATAAATTCATGACAAAGTTTGGTAGAAATAATATCTTGTATACAGGCTGCACTTACGTTACAATACAGATGATATTTCAATTGTACGAGCAGAAGGGAGGAAATGGAGTCCACAAGGGCGGTTTTCAATCACGAGTACGGGCCGGTGGCGGATGCAGCGTGCAGTTTTTGCATCATTTGTTCCCATCGCCTGATGCTTAGAACGGGAGGATGTCAATGGAAGTCTTTTTGCAAGCACTGGTAAACGGGATCCTGCTGGGCGGTTTCTACTCCCTGATGGGTATGGGCCAGAACATCATTTTCGGTGTTATGAACATCGTCAACTTCTGCCACGGCGAAATGTTGATGGTGGGCATGTACATCACCTATGTTCTGTATACCTACTTTGGGGTGGATCCCTATGTAGCCCTTCCCATCGTCGCAGTGCTCATGTTCGGTCTGGGTGCGCTGATCCAGTCCACTCTGATCACCCCTTCGCTCAAGACCAAGAGCTTTACGAACCTGCTGTTCCTCACCGTCGGTCTGGGCCTGCTGCTCACCAACGGCGCTCTGGTCATCTTTGGTTCCACCTATTATAAGATCATTACCCCTTATTCGCAGACCTATATCCCGCTTGGCCCGGTCACCATTGCGCTGCCGCGTCTGGTCAGCTTCCTGATCTTGATCGTGGTTGCCATTGCACTGTTTGCCTTCCTCAAGTATTCCACCACCGGCAAGCAGATCCGCGCCGTATCCCAGAACCCTATTGGTGCTGAGGTCGTTGGCATCAACGTCAAGAAAATTTACATCCTGACCTATGGTCTGGGCGTTGCTCTGGCCGGTATCGCCGGTTCTCTGCTGACCCAGTTCTACACCATCTATCCCACCGCAGGCGCAAGCTTCGGCTTCCGCGCACTGATCGTCGTGGTCGTGGGCGGTCTGGGCTCCATCCCCGGCGCATTCTTCGCCGGTATTTTCCTGGGCCTGCTGGAGCAGATGAGTGCATTGTTCATCAGCCCGTCCTACAGTGATATGATCGTGTTCGTCACCTTCATCATCATTCTGGTCGTGCGTCAGGTCATGATTCTGAGGAGGCGATAAGATGGATACCAGAAAAGCAGTTAAAACCTATCACCGCAATCTGGCGATCGTTCTGGCTATCATCGTCGCCATCTTCGCAGCGATCCCGCTGGTCGTGGATAAACCTTACATCATCAACATTTTCGTTCTCACCTTCTATATGTCCACCCTGTCCATGGCGTGGAACATTCTGGGCGGCATCACCGGCCAGAACTCGCTGGGTCTGGCCGCTTACATGGGTCTGGGTGCCTATGTGTGCTGTCTGGTGGTCACAAAGACGGGCATGAACCCCTGGGTGGCCGCTGTGCTGGATATGCTCGTTGTGGGCGTTGTGGCCGGTGTCATCTTCTTCCCCAGCCTGATCCTGCGCGGCCCCTACTTCACGCTGGTGTCCATCGCGTTTGCCGAGTCCATCCGTCAGTTCATCATCAACTCGGAGTTCTTCGGCCGCGCATCCGGTGTGGGCCTGCCCTTCGGCAAGGACTCTTTTGCGCAGTTCCGCTTTACCAGCAAGGTGCCGTACTACTACATCGGCTTCATCATGATGGTGGGCGTTTACCTCATCATGAAGAAGATCGGCCGCTCCAAGCTGGGCTTTGCGCTGCGCACCATCCGCGAGGATGAGGACGCAGCCGCCGCCATCGGCATCAACCCCACCAAGTACAAGGTCATTGCCGTTGTCATTTCGGCTATCATTGCCGGTCTGGTCGGCTTCTTCTACGTCAGCTACATCCGCTACATCGACCCCGATATTATGATCCAGTCCAAGTCCACTGAGATCGTGCTGCCGGCAGTCGTGGGCGGCGCTGCCTACATCGAAGGCCCGCTGATCGGCGGCCTCATCATGATCCCGCTGAGCGAACTGCTGCGTGCAAACTTTGCCGCCATCCTGCCCGGCATCAACATGCTGATGTATGCCATCGTGCTGATCGTGGTCATCCGCTTCCGTCCGTCCGGTATTCTGGGCTGGTACATGAACTCGAAGGTCAAGACCTTCATCGATGAAAAGATCCTCAAAAAGCCGTCTCTGGACGTGCTGGAAGAGTATGAGCTGATGGCAGACAAGGGAGGGAAGTAATCATGGCAGAAAAGCCTATTATTGAAGTCCAGGGCCTGACCAAGCGGTTCAAGGGTCTGACCGCCGTGCATGATGTTTCTTTCTCGGTGGAGAAAGGCTCCATCACCGGCATGATCGGCCCCAACGGTGCTGGTAAATCCACCACCTTCAACATGATCTGCGGCTACTACCCGCCCACCGAAGGCAAGATCTTCTACAATGGTGAGGACATCACCAACAAAAAGGCGTATGAGTACACCAACATGAAAATCGCCCGCACCTTCCAGATCATGAAACCTCTGAAGAACCTGAGCGTTCTGGATAACGTCACCGCCGCCGCCTACTTCGGCCACGCCGGTGCAAAGAGCGAAAAAGAGGCCAAGGAGCGCGCCATGGAGGTGCTGCACTTCACCGGCCTGTACGAAAAGCGTCATGTGATCTCCAAGGACATGGGCACGCCGGACCAGAAGCGTCTGGAGATGGCCCGCGCTCTGGCCACCAAGCCCGAAGTGCTGTTTCTGGACGAGAACATGGCAGGCTTGAACCCGGCTGAGACCGAAGAGGCCATCCAGCTGATCCGCAAGATCAACGAGTCCGGTGTCACCATCCTGCTCATCGAGCACATCATGAAGGCGGTCGTGAGCCTGTGCGAGAAGGTCATCGTCCTTCACCACGGCGAAAAGATCGCTGAGGGCACGCCCGAGCAGGTCATGAACGATCCTTATGTCATGGAGGTGTACCTGGGCACCAAAAAGGAGGGCGCAAGTGCTTAAAGTTGAAGGTCTGAACGCCGGTTACGGCTCTGTGAACATCCTGTGGGACATCGGCTTTGAGGTGAAGGATGGCGAGATCGTTGCCATCCTTGGCTCCAACGGTGCCGGTAAGACCACCATGGTGCGCACCATCACAGGCATGGTCAAGGCCAGCTCCGGCAAGGTGGAGTTCAACGGGGAGGACCTCTCCGGCAAAAGCTCCCGCGTTATTCTGGACAGCGGCATCGTGCAGGTGCCGGAAGGCCGTCAGCTCTTTACCGAGATGACCGTGCTGGAAAATCTGGAGCTGGGCGCATTCAATAAGGAGACCAAGGCGCATTTTGCAGAAAATCTGGAAAAGTGCTATAACTGGTTCCCCAAACTGCGCGAGCGCGCAAAGCAGGCTGCCGGCACTCTGTCCGGCGGCGAGCAGCAGATGGTGGCCGTGGCCCGTGCGCTGATCGGTATGCCCAAGCTGCTGATCCTGGACGAGCCCAGTCTGGGCCTTGCCCCCAACATCGTGGACGACATTCTGGAAGTGGCCAAGACCATGGTGAAGAATGACGGCATCTCGGTGCTGCTGGTGGAGCAGGATATCACCAAAGCCCTTGCAGCGGCTGACCGCGGCTATGTCATCGAGAACGGCCGCGTGGCACTGGAAGGAACCGCCGCCGAGCTTTCGGCAAACGAGCACGTCAAGAAGGCGTACCTCGGCATCTGATTTTGGAAACTGGATGTCCGGCGGGCACTACTTCACACGGTGCGGCGGGGCATCTCGGATTAACAAGCTGTTTTTTACAAACAGAATTGGAGGACAATTATGAAAAAGATCTCTCGTAGAAGCTTCCTGAAGGCATCCGCTGTTCTGGGCAGCGCAGCTGCTCTGACCGCCTGCGGCGGCTCTTCCGCTTCCACCAGCACTGCAGCATCTACCAGCACCGCAGCATCCGGCAGCACTGCAGCAGCCAGCGGTGATACCATCAAGATCGGTACCATCTACGCAATGTCCGGCGGCAACGCAGCCATCGGCGAGAACATCCTGCGCGGCATCGACTTCGCAGTGGACGAGATCAACAAGGCAGGCGGCGTGAACGGTCAGATGCTGGAAGTTGTCCGCGGTGATCACGCAGGCGACGCAGCCACCGGTAAGTCCGAGGCTGAGCGCCTGATCACTCAGGAAGGTGTCAACGTCATCATGGGCTGCCATATGTCCGTTGTTACCGAGGTCGTGGCTCAGGTCTGCCAGCAGTACGGCATCCCCATGATCACCGCTATCTCCACGCTGGACCGTCTGACCGACGAGGACCACAAGGACTACGATTACTTCTTCCGTCTGTGCCCGCTGAACTCCGTCTACGTGGAAGATATGCTGAAGTATCTGCAGGACTCCAAGGAGCAGACCGGCAACGAGATCAAGAAGGTCGCCATCTTCACCGATAAGGCTGCCATCGGTCAGGAGCTGATCCGCTGCGTCAACCTGTTTGCACCCGATTACGGTCTGGATGTTGTGGCCGAAGTGGACTACAGCTCCAACGCTACCGACCTGTCCTCTCAGGTCCTGGCTCTGAAGCAGGCTGATCCCGATGCCATCCTGTGCGACTCCTACATCGGCGACGCTACTCTGTTCGTCCAGACCCTGAAGGAGCAGAACTACAAGCCCAAGATGATCGTTGCCAAGGCCAACGGCTTCACCGATCCTTCCTTCATCCCGAACCTGGGCGCATCCGCAAACGGCGTGGCTTCTGTTGTCGAGTTCAACCCCGACCTGACCAACGGCGTGGAGATCAACGAGGACTTCAAGAAGGTCTACAATGTCAACATGAACGGTCACTCTGCTGAGTCCTACACCGTTGTGTGGCTGTTCAAGACCGCCATCGAGAAGGCTGGCTCCACCGACGGTGCTGCCGTCCGCGACGCTCTGGCAGAGCTGTCCATCGACGGTGCATTCGAGGGCGGCCGCAAGATCGTTCTGCCCTACTCCAAGATCGAGTTCGCTCCCGAGTACGAGATCGGCGGCGCAAAGCACTACCGTGACAACACCTACGCTTCTGTTGCTATCGCACAGGTGCAGGATCAGGAGTGGAAGACCGTCTGGCCCTTCGAGTTCGCTTCCTCCAAGATCCAGGAAGTCACTCTGGGCTGATAAAGTTACCCCGAAGAACACAAAAGGCGAGCCGCTCAATGGGCGGCTCGCCTTTTTGCGTGTTGCTTCCCGTGCAGAGCGTATTCGAGTAGGGGATAGGCTGTGTGGCTTTTATGAAGTCGTTCTCCGCCGGGTATGTTCTCTTTTGCGTGCCAAAAGAGAACCAGAAAAGCACCCGCTACTTTCGAGGCGCGGGAGGCACGAACTAGGGGCTACACGCCCCTAGTAACCCCAAAGAAGATGGGCTCCATACAAAAAATCCAAGCCGCTCCGCTAAAGGATTTTTTGTGTTCCGCCGATTTTGAGTCGCTTGCGCGACGCGCCGTGCGGGCAAGTTTGTGCTCCGTCTGCTACGCGAACGCTTCCGCAGGAAGCCGGCGCTGCACGATGCCGCTGACTGCTACGACTCTTTCCTGTGAAAATAGAAAGCCGGAAATCCGCAGATTTCCGGCTTTCTTTCGTTAGGAAATGATAGTTCCGCTAAATATGGCCAGAGCATCAGCGGAGGCCATTTTGATCGTGGGACGTGGAGGGTGTGCCCGCCGCCCTTTACGACAGCACTTTTTCTTTGCAAAAAGATGTGCTATACTACAAAATAAGAGAGTATGCGGCAGCGTGCCGCGCAAACAAAATGGAGGAAACTGCTATGGAAGCATCCAAGGTCTATTATACAGATTTCCGCTGTCCCGTGGGCACCAGCCTGCTGGACAAGCTGCGCCGCGTGTGCATCGCCGCCGGGATCAAGGATATTGATATGGATGGCAAATTCGTTGCCATCAAGATGCATTTCGGTGAGCTGGGCAATCTGGCATTCCTGCGCCCCAACTACGCCAAGGTGGTGGCTGACCTGTGCAAGGAGCAGGGCGGTCTGCCGTTTCTGACCGACTGCAACACCCTGTATCCGGGCAGCCGCAAGAACGCACTGGAGCACCTCACCTGTGCCCAGCTGAACGGCTTCTGGCCCATGACCACCGGCTGTCAGGTCATCATTGCGGACGGCCTGCGCGGCACCGATGAAGCAGAGGTGCCGGTGCCGAACGGCGAATACTGCAAGACGGCAAAGATCGGCCGCGCCATCATGGATGCGGATATCTTTATCAGCCTGACCCATTTCAAGGGCCACGAATCCACCGGCTTCGGCGGTACTCTCAAGAACATCGGCATGGGCTGCGGCTCCCGCGCGGGCAAGATGATACAGCACGCCGCCGGACACCCGGAGGTGCAGCAGAGCCTGTGCCGCGGCTGCCACCGCTGCGCCAAGGAGTGCGGCTCCGATGCCATCACCTACGATGCAAACAATAAGGCCGTCATTGACCAGACCAAGTGCAAGGGCTGCGGCCGCTGCATCGGTGCCTGCAACTTTGATGCCATCTATTCCCAGTGCGACAGCGCCAATGAGATGCTGGACCGCAAAATGGCCGAGTACGCGGCTGCCGTATGCGCAGGCCGTCCCTGCTTCCATGTTTCTCTGGTGCAGGACATCAGCCCCAACTGCGACTGCCACTGCGAGAACGATGCACCCATCCTGCCGGATATCGGCATCTTTGCATCCTTTGATCCGGTGGCGCTGGATCAGGCCTGCGCCGATGCCTGCCTGAATGCACAGCCGCTGCCGAACAGCCAGCTGGGCCAGAACCTTGCAAAGCCCGGCTGGAACTGCCACCACGACAACTTCAAGGATTCCAACCCCAATATCGAGTGGAAGGCCACGCTGGAGCAGGCCGAAAAGATCGGCATGGGCACCCGTCAGTACACCCTGAAGAAGATCTGAACATAAAAATAAGCCCGACAACGTCGGGCTTATTTTTATGTCTCTTGCATTCAGGGGCAGACGGAACGATCAATACTCGCTGGAAGCCGGGACCAGTACGTCAATGACATCGGCCAGGGCTTTCCAGTTTTCCTCGGAACAGCCGGGCAGCTCTTTGGCATCCAGACCGGCATCCTCGATGCGGCCGGTCATGCTGTCCTTGTCGGTCAGCAAGGTCTCGGCATCGGCCTTGATGAGCGGCCAGGCATCGGCAAAGCTCTGCTGGTCATCGGCGCTCAGGCTGTCGAACCACTGGGTATAGGCATCTTTGATGTCGCTGACCGGCTGGATGCTCATGTTGCAGCCATCGGCCCAGTTCAGCAGGGAAGCCGCCGCGATGACGGATTTCAGCGAGCAGCCGGACACGCCGGGGCCCCAGCCGAGGCAGGGGGCAAAGGCATCGTCCGGGTCAGAGAGGGAGAACAGGGAGTTCTCGCCTGCGTCCAGCGGGCCCACCTTGCCAGTGTCGGCGGTCACGGTGGAAGAGGGGATGCTCTCGCTTGCAGAAGCGGAAGAGCTGGAAGCGGCAGTGCTGCCGGAAGAGGTGCTGCAGCCTGCCAGCACGCCGCACAGCAGGGCGGCGCAGACCAGCAGGGAAAGAATACGCTTGCGAATCATAGGAAAGCCTCCTTTTATCGTGTTCCGGCCCATCTGCCGGAGAAACTGCTCTGGTACATTTCTAGTATACTGTTCTGCCGGGCTGTTGTCAATCGGCGTGCGCAGGACGATTTTTCACCCCGGCTGTGCAAACTATACAAACTTTTGTCGTTTTTTTCTCAGTCGGGCGGGATTGACATTTTTTGCGCTGGCGCGTATAATTCGGCCATGGTCAAACTGGGAGAAACGGGTGAAGAACCGGGAAAAGGGGGAGAAACGGATGCAGAAATTTCTGCGGCGGCTGGAACGCTTTTCACAGTCGCTGCTGTCGCCGCTGTCTTATCTTTCGGCGGCGGGCCTGCTGCTGGTGCTGGGGGCGCTGCTCACCAGCAAGCCCTTGTGTCAGGCGCTGCCGGTGCTGCAGTGGGCTCCGCTGCAGCTGATGGGTCAGCTGCTCTACAACGGGATGATGGTGCTCATCAACAACCTCAGCGTCATTCTCTGCGTGGGGGTGGCTGCCGTGCGCGCCAAAACCGAAAAGCAGGATGCCGCCCTGCTGGCGTTGATGGCCTATCTGGTGTTCCTCACAGCCAACCACACCGCGCTGGAAGCGCTGGGACTGCTTGCCCAGCCGAACGGGATGACCGGCCTTGCGGGCACGGGCCAGACCACCATTCTGGGCATTCAGGTGGTGGACACCGGCGTGGCAAGCGGCATCGTGCTGGGCTTTGCGGCGGCGTGGCTCTTCAACCGCACCTGCGAAAAGCAGTTTTATGGCATGATCACCCAGCTCTATTCGGGCCTGCGATGGTCGTTTTTGTGGCTGTCGGCGCTGGCAGTGGCACTGGGGCTGGGGTTCTGCTTTGTCTGCCCGCCGCTGCAGCGGACGGTTAGCGCCCTCACGGGCTGGATCGCGGCTTCAGGGAACGCGGGTGTGTTCCTTTATGGCTTTCTGGAACGGCTGCTCATCCCCACCGGTCTGCATCACCTCATCTATATGCCCTTCCAGTTCTCTTCGCTGGGCGGCAGCCTGACCGTAGGCTCTGTGACCTACACGGGTGCTTACACCGTCTGCATGACCGAGTACACCATGGGCCTGCCCCTCTCAGACGGCATCGTCTGGATGTACACCGGCTTCACCAAGACCTTTGGCTATCTGGGCATTGCAGCGGCCTTCATCTTCACGGCCCGCAGGGAGAACCGTGCCCGTACGGCCGCCGCTATGATCCCGCTGGCGGTCACGGCCTCGGTGGCCTCCATCACCGAACCCATTGATTTTCTGTTCTGCTTCGTTTCGCCCCTGCTCTGGGTGGCTCATGCGGTCATTACGGGCGGCTTTATGGTGCTGCTCCATGTCCTGCATGTCCGGGCCTTTACCTCCAACCTGCTGGGGTCGCTGGTGTTCAACCTGAGCGCCGGGGGGCAGCTGCAGAACATGCCGCTGCTCTATCTGCTGGGCCTTGCGGAGATCCTGACCTACTTTGCCGTGTTCAGCATCCTCATCAAAGCAAAGGATCTGCCCACCCCGGGCCGGGAAGCAGCCCTTTCCGCAGACCAGTCCCCCTACGCCGACCCGCAGGAGGTGTGCCGGTTCATCGCCGCGCTGGGTGGGCCGGAGAACATCGCCCAGCTGGGAAACTGCTTCACCCGCCTCCGGCTCACGGTGCGGGATGCCTCGCTGCTGGATATGGGGGCTCTGCTCTCCCTGCCCCATAAAGGTCTTGTGGTGCAGGGCACCCGGGTCCAGCTGGTCTGCGGCCTGCACGCCGCCCAGCTCCGCCATGCGCTTGAACAGCAGCTTGCCGAGATGGCCCCGGTGTGATTGCTTTTTGATAAGAGAAACGGTATAATTGTGGCGAAACCTCTCAGTCGTCTGCGGCGACAGCTCCTCTAACAGGGGAGCCAAGAAAGGCCCCTGCCTCTCCTATTAGGCAACAACAACCGCCGCCAGTGGTGGATGAAGGGAGTTGTTGTTGGGGCAGCGGCCAACAAGGCACAAGTGCAATACTTTGCACGAAGTGAATGTTGGGAGCCGCAACCCGGACAAGTGGCATTGCGAAGCAATGACGGAGAGGTTTAGCAGCGGATAACCTAAAAATAAAGGAGAACATAAAATGCAGAATAACACCTTTTCCGTCGAAGGTCTCTTCGACTTTCTGAACGCCGGTGTCAGCGCCTTCCACTCCACGGCTGCGGCTGTGAAGCTCCTGGAGGAGAACGGCTACCAGAACTGCCCCGAGAGCGCAGCCTGGGAGCTGGTGCCCGGCGGCAGATATTACACCACCCGCAACGGCTCTGCCGTGCTGGCATGGCGGATGCCCAAGGGCGAGCTGACCGGCTGGCATGTCACCGCCAGCCACAGCGATTCTCCCACCTGGCGCATCAAGCAGCTGGACGGCGGCAAGGACGCAGTCTTTGCCAAGGCGGAGACCGAGGGCTACGGCGGCATGATCATGCCCACCTGGCTGGACCGTCCCCTGAGCGTGGCGGGCCGCATTCTGGTTCGCACGGAGAACGGCATCCGGAGCCTGCTGGTCCACCCCGACCGGGCGCTGGCTGTCATCCCCAACCTCTGCATCCACTTCAACCGTGACCTGAACAACGGCATGAAGTACAACCCTCAGGTGGATCTGCAGCCCATCTTTGGTGAGGCAGGCTCCACCCTGCGAGACGCTCTGGCTGAGGAGGCCGGGGTCAAGGCTGAGGACATCGTGGACGCTGACCTGGTGCTCTGCACCCGCGAAAAGGCCGAGCGTGTGGGCCTGAAGGGCGAATACTTCATGTCCGGCCGCATTGATGACCTGGAATGCGCCTACACCACCCTGTGGGGCTTCCTGCAGGGCCGCGGCGAAGAGGAAGGCCGCGGAGACATCTGGGTCATGTTCGACAACGAAGAGGTCGGCTCTTCCAGCCGGCAGGGCGCACAGGGCACCCTGATGGCCAATGTGCTGGCCCGCATTGAGGAAAAGCTGGGCGTGACCCGGGAGCAGAGCATCCGTGCCTGCACCAACAGCCTGCTGCTGAGCGCCGACAATGGCCACGCCACCCACCCCAACCACCCCGAAAAGAGCGACCCCGCCAACCCCGTCGTGATGGGCGGCGGCGTTCTGCTGAAGTATAATGCCCGCCAGACCTACACCACCAGCGGATTCACCGGCGCAGCCTTCACCGCCATCTGCAAGAAGGCCGGTGTGCCGGTGCAGGTGTTCGCAAACCGCGCCGATGTGCCGGGCGGCTCCACGCTGGGCAATCTGCTGGGCCATCAGATCCTGATGCCTATGGTGGACATCGGTCTGGGTCAGCTGGCCATGCACTCCGCCATGGAGACGGCAAGCTGCGCTGACGCCGAGTACATGGCAAAGGCTGTGGCAGAGTATTACAACACCCCCATCTTCCAGCCGAAGGACGGGGAGTGGAAGCTGGGCCTGTGAGCACTGTCGTCGGGCGGTTCGCCCCCAGCCCCAGCGGGCGGCTCCATCTGGGCAACCTCGCGTGCAGCCTCCTTGCATGGCTGAGCGCCAGGAGCCGGGGCGGGCGAATCGTCCTCCGCATCGAGGACCTGGACGCGGAGCGCTGCCCCCGCAAATACGCTGACCAGCTGGAAGAAGACCTTGGGTGGCTGGGCCTTTTCTGGGATGAGGGCGGCAGCAAGGGCGGCCCCCATGAGCCATATTACCAGAGCGAGTGCAGCGGCATCTACACCGAAAGCTACAAAAAGCTGGAAGCCATGGGGCTTGTCTATCCCTGCTTCTGCTCCCGCAGCCAGCTCCATGCCGCCAGTGCGCCCCACACCTCGGACGGCAACGTCATCTATCCCGGCACCTGCCGGG
>OHWR01000939.1_pt1 | contig 12198 bp, 23 predicted proteins | sample 1579771 | NCBI WGS metagenome assembly OHWR01 (sample SAMEA3882542, study PRJEB24775) | human gut metagenome | biome: human-associated habitat; feature: intestine environment; material: feces | place: Netherlands | collected 2009/2010 | reverse complement strand
ACGCATGATATCAACATAACAAAAATGAAATTTACGTTAAATCGTTAAGGATGAGAAACGAATACCCGATGGGGACGCTCTGTAAAGTCAGAAATTAGCAGGTATATGCCCAGTTGCAAGGTCAAGAACAGTTGTAACAACATTGCCAATGACACGTTTTCCGTTCTTTTCAACATATACTTGATCGAACTCGGAAATCTGATACATGTTGCCGCTACGCATCCCACCACCAGCAACATACAAATCATACATATCAAGTAAAGTGTTTTTGACAGTATCCGTGAGAACAAAGTCTATGGATTTAGCAGAGCCGACAAGCCTTACATTGATTTCTTCATCACGATGGTCGGCGAAATCCTTCATCATATCAGTGGTTTGGTCTTTCATGCAGAAAGCAACGTACTCAGAAGCATAGCCATCGTCTATAGAATGAGAAGAATAGCAGTTTGAAAAGGAATAGCGGTTATCACCGATTTTGATGATAATGCCGTTTAGTTTAGCCCAATCAACGCCTAGATATTTGAACATCAGAATGAAAGTATCTTTGCTATCATCCAAGAATATACCAGGCTGAACTGTAATTACGGCACCTGCATCGAGAACGGGAATAATCATTTGGCCGTCATCTAAAGCAGTGGGCACAACTGAGGTTTCTCCGGCCATTATATCGGTGGAAATACGAAGATCATCACGACCATCGAAAACACTCTGATTAAATTTCGTTGTGGCAAACGCCGAGACTGGAGCAGTAACCAGAAGCATTGCCGCAAGCGCAAGAGAAACGATTCGCTTTTTCAACTGCATGATATTACCTCCACACTACAGCTGCCGAAAGGCAGCTTATTTTTTATGCTTCTTTTGTGCCCAGGCCAGACGAAGCATATTTTTTATAGCGCCCGGTGAGCACCAGATCATCTACATAATCCACGGCCTTCTGCTGGCCTTCCTCATTGAGCTGATCGAAGGACGACAGCAGCGCGGACTGCTGGGGGGTAAGAGAACGGGATTCGGAATTTGGCTCTACCTGAAGAATGTCAAAAATTTTTAGAAGAACGTCCCATTTTGGACTGCTAACACCGTTTTCATAGTTTCCTATAGCGCTTTTTGTAACGCCAAGCTTTTCTGCTAGGTCCTGCTGTGTAAGACCGGACTGCTCACGGGCCTGTCTGAGACGGGTTGCGAAGGACACTTGTAACACCCCCTAAAATTGTCGTTCTATGGTCAGTATAAAGGTGATGCCTTGAAAAGTCAAGATAAAAGTACAAGAAATTTGTACAAAGCTCTTGACGAAACAAGAAACTTGTGCTACTGTAAAAATGTCCAAGAAACTTGTACATGAAAGGAGCGTATGAAATGAGTGCAACGGACATGATTTACAAAATTATTGATGAAAAATGTTTGAAACAATCTGCGGTGGCAAGGGCGGCAGGGTATGACCCGAAGAAGTTTAACGCACTGCTACGTGGCAGGAAGCGGCTGACATCAGACGATGTTGTACCGATTTGTAAGGCACTGGGAATTACTCCGAATGAACTTTTCGGAATTGACCACCCCACCACCCCGGAGAAGAGCGCATGAGCCGCCGGAAGTGGTCACTGCTGATCGGGCTGATCGGATCGGTGGTGTTCAATGTGGGATGGCAGATCAGCTACCCGCCCATGGTGTTTGCCGGTGTGCTGCTGGCAGCGGCCGGGCTGGATCTGTGGATCGAGAGATGAAAGGAGAGAGAATGTGGACGAAAACAAAGAAAAAACCCGCCTGAGGCGGGCACAGAGAGCAGCGCTTATGAATGGCGCGCAAGGAAAGATATTTACTGTAACATACCAAGATTGCCAGAAGCCAGAAGTGCTGCGAACTGATTTGAATAGTCTTCCAGCAGTTTGTAGTCCTGCCTTGAAAGCTTGCACTCTAAACACTGATAGCAGCAAGCCTGCTGCAGAGCCAGAACATCGAGGCTTGACAGCTGAAGAGTCTTGAGCCGCAGTTTGACCGGAAGGGCGCGGGCAGCATTCTTCATTTCAGAGATCAAAGAAGGGTCGTCTACAGATCCGAACCATGTATCCGGTACAGTTTCGAGCGATTGCAGCGCACGAACGAGCAATGGGATATCTTTGGTACGGATTTGAAACTGTGATGCCATGAAAATACCTCCTTTCCTATTTTGAGATGATTGTAGCACAGGAAAGGGAGAAGTGGCAAGAGCGCATGAGACTCCTTCAGTCGGCTGCGCCGACAGCTCCCTCGGGGAGGGAGCCTTTGTCAAGGAGGAGAAGTGCACGAAAGGAGAAAAGCATGGAACGTTATGTGATCGTGATCCCGGCGGACGAGGAGCAGAAGGCACGGCTTGTGCGCTGCGATGACGGGGACACCTGCAAACTGGAAACGCTGCAAACGCTGGTGGGCGGGCCCATTGAGACCGCCGAAAGCTGCCTTGCAGCGAACTGGGCGCGGGAGGATGTGGACAGCATCCAGCTGATCGTGAACGAAGAAGGCCTTTTGCAGGAACTGCCCTTCAACGAGCGGGCGACCGACCTGTACCAGTACCGCTACATGAGCGGCATTGTGGGCACGGCGGTGCTGATGGCAGCGCGGGAGGACGAGCTGATCGGCTTTGCAAAGCCGGTGTGCGAGACCATCTGCGGCGAGTGGAACCTTGCGCTGGAGGAAGCAGGCGAAGAATGCCGGTGCCAGACCTTCAGCCCGGACTGAAGGGAGGGATAACCATGCGGAAGGCGCGAATTTATGATGCACGGCAGCTGCCGGCATATCTGAGTCCGGCGCAGTATGCTGCGCTGATGGGTGTGAACCTGAAGACCGTACAGAAAATGTGCCGTACCGGGCGACTGCCTGCCGAAAAGGTGGGGCCGCGGCTGTGGCGCATTGACAAGAATGCGGCGCTGGAGCAGGGGGCGCTGGACCGAACAAACAAAAAGCCCGCCGGTGCAGCGAACACCGACGAGCTTACAGGGTGATAGTTTTGAGCCACTATCACCAGAAGTTTAACACGAAACAGGAGGAAACACAAGTGAAACTGAAAGCAACCATCCGGGCAAGCCTGTGGTACATGGCAGCTATGGTGACGGCCATTGGCGCGCTGCTGGTATCCAGCGGCATTGAGCACAGCGCGAACGGCTGGGAAATGCTGGGCTGGGCCGCTGCGGCGCTGGTGCTGCTGGCGGCAGCGCTGGCCATGCTGGGCCTTGGCTGCTGTGCGGACAAGGAAAGCAGGAAAGGCAACAAGGCACACAAAGCCCCGGCGGACACGGTGAAGCCGAAAAGCCGGAGAAAGGCGGGCTGAGATGCGGCCACCGATGAACATGACACCGGAAGAAACGGAGATCTGGCAGCGGATGGAGCAGCACGGCGAAGAGCTTGTGCGGGACATGGGTGCCGCTCTGCTGCAGGCCGACCGGCTGCCGGAGTGGATGAAGGAAACCGCTGTGAACATGCTGTGCGACAAGCTGGCGGATGCCAGAGCACTGGCAGCCAGCTGGATGAACGACTGCGGGGAGCCGTGAAAGGGAAACGAAGATGATCTTAGAAGAATACCGTGCCCGGATGGCCGAAGAGCTGAAAAAGCTGGACTGGCAGCACCCGGCAGACAAGGAGAGCAGTGCATACCGGCTTTTGAGCGAAGCGAGCCGGGACAAACAGCTGAGCACACAGGACTGGATCGCACTGTTTGAGCAATACCGGGAAGGAGTGAAACGGCAGTGAAGCAGAAAATGAACCTGCGGCAGGAGCTGGATCTGACGCGGGACGGCACTGCGGAAATGACACGATGGTGCATCATCATTGCGCTGCACCAGTGCTTTGGTGTGGGCAAGAACCGACTGAACCGGATCGAGCTGCGCACCGAAGAGCTGGGCTTGGAAAGCCTGAACATTGCCATGCAGGCGAACGGCAAAGGAATGCCCAGCACCGACCAGAGCAGGGCGATGCGGGACAACTGGATGCCGGAGGGCGTGGAGCCGGAGTTCCGGGTGCCGGTGCTGCGTGCACCGCGTACCCGGCGAGAGCAGCAGCTGCGCATGGCGGGCGATGTGGCCGCCAGCATGGTATGGACCTTATACGCAAAGACGTGCATGGAGCTGTTGGGATATGGTGCCGGGCGGCTGAACCGATTGAAGCAGGAGGCTCTTGCCAACTACCGGCAGGTGAATGAAGAGGGCCGTGCGGACGGGCTGGATGTTGCCATGGAACACCTGCGCAGATGTGCCTGCGACGCTTTGCAGACCGACGACATTATTGTGGAAGACATCCCGGACGAAGAGCGGGCAAAACAGGCAGACCGGGACTATGAGGAACAGAAAGATGCTTTCTTCCGGCGGAACATGGCCGGAGCCATGGGCCGCTGCGCTGCGCCTGCAGGCACGGCAGTGCTGGCACCGGGTGAGATCAAAAAGAAGATCGAGGCAGTTCTGCAGCAGGCAGCTGCGCCGGAAAGTTGGGAGAGGAGACGTTTAATATGACGCTGAAGGAAGCCATGACCTACCGTGGCGAAAACGAGGAAACTCTGGCGAAAGCGCTGGATACAAGGCCGCTTGACGTGCGGCGCTGGTGTAAGCCCGGCGGGCTTTTAAAGCTGAGTGCAGCACGGCTGCAGCAGCTGGCCGAGACGCTGGACGGCGGGGTGCTGATCACCGAAGACGGTGTGGAGTTTGAACTGTATGGAGGAAGAGTGTGAGCAAGGACAAATACAGAATGACCCGCAAGCGGGTCGAAAAGAAGCTGGCGGCAAGGTATGGCGTGCAGGTACGCGAAGTACACGAGGTGATCATGAAAGACGTTGCGAACCCGCTGAAGCGGAGGCAGGAAGCATGGCAGACGGCAAAGTACCGGTATGCACAGCGGGAGGTGCGCCGGTGACAAAACAATACATTTACAGTTTGTACGATGCAAAGACCGGAGCACTGCGTGCAAAAGGCACACCGCAGGAGCTGATGGAACAGGGATACTACAACCGCGCTGAAAGCGTATGCACAGGCTATGCCCACCAGAAGAAGAAAAAGGCAAAGCCGAAAAAGTGGCGGCTGGAACGGGAAGAAAAGCAGCCAAAGCCGAAAGCAGAACCGGACCACAGGACCGGCACCCAGATGCGGGAGGTATGGTTTTACAGCATGTTTGACGCGGACGGAAACCTGTTACACGAAGGCACGGCCGCAGAGATGGTAGAAAAGGGACTGTTTAAGAACACACAGACCGTGACGAATGTTTTTTATGCCGGGCACTGTAGGCCGCAGGGCATTTACAGCCTGACACGGAAGAGGATACGGCGGGGTGTGCTGTGCAATGCGCCGGGAGCCAGAATTGGTATGCCGAAAAAGAGCAGGCCGCCGATCACGGGAATTGAGAAACCGGACGAGCTGCAGCGTGCTGTGCATGAGCTGTGCCTTTACAACGCTGCGGCCCGGAAAGCAGGCAAAAAAGAGCTAAGCTACGGCTACTGGGCTGCAGAAGGAAAACCGGAGGCACCGGCATGATCACATGGTGCTGCAAACCAGACTGTCCGGGAAGGCACCCGGCGTGCCATGGGACGTGCGAAAAGTACAAGGCATGGGAGGCTGCGGTGAAAGCAGAAAAAGCCTACACAAAGGACATGGTATCCCGGGACAGAGTGAACCGGAGCGACTACGTAAAGGAAGGCTGGATGGCACACAAAGGACAGCGCAGACGAAAAAGATAACAGAGGAAGCCCCTGGCAAAAGGATGCCGGGGGCTTTGGCGACAGCGCAGCAGGATAAAGTCTGCCGGGTGCTGCCGGAGCGTACCGGCGGCAGGCGGGAGCCTTTATACCATTTATTTTATAGCAGGATGAACCGTTTTTTACAGCGTCCGGGGTGGGCGCTTTGGGGAGCTAGTATACCCGTTATTTCTGTGACGATGATGGGCACAGAAGAGAAAACAAACACCGGCAGCATACCGATGCAGGAGGACGGCCAGATGAAGAAGAGCTACATTCGGGAAAAGAAATACCGGTGCGGCAGCGAGTACATGGCCGTTGGCATTTATGCAGTGACAGATCAGGAGCACCGCAGGCGCGGCAAGAAGCACAAGGAGAGCGACCGGGGCCAGAAAGAGCGGAACAAGCACGCCAGCTTACGCCGCAAGCAGCGCAAGGCCATTGCGAACTTTGGCCGGGACGGCTTTTTCCTGACCGGAACATACGAAGAGTTCTATCTGCCGGAGGACTTTGCAGCCTGCAGGCGAGATGTGGAGAACTACAAGCGGCGGGTGATCGGTGCCACGGTAAAGCGTTTTGGTGTGAACCGGGACAAAATACGGCTGATGCTATGGGCGGTGCGCAAAGGCGCTTTTCCCCGCATACGCGGGGCTTACAAAAAAGAACCACGGGCGCAACGGAAAGTGAAATGATATTTCTGGAAAGGAGAACTCTGCAATTTTATCGCCCGCCCAGGCTGCGATCAAGAATCCCCGCAAGTAATGGCGTAAGGGCTTGACCCGACACAAATAAAGCATAACAAATACCCCTCGGTTTCCTGCTGCGGAAGCCGAGGGGTGTTTTGCGTATTAAGGGTGGAATGAATGCGCACCGTGATTTTATTCTGCCTTCAGGCGGAGCAAGGTGCCGGACTTTTCAATGCGGTAAAAGCCTGCGCTGCCGTCCACGCCGAAGTGCTTTTGCAGCATCCGCTGCTCTGCACGATCCGGCTCGACCACCACAAGGCAGTCGTACTGGCTGAGCAGGTTTTCCAGAGTATAATTTACCAGCATGGACACCAGCTGCGCCCCAACGGTGGCCGCGGCAATGCGATGAAAAAGCCCGGCGGCTCCGTAAGGAACTGCCGGGCTTTTACGATGAAGAAGAAGTTTTATGCGGGTTCCCGCCGAAAAGGCTGCGAGGGCTGGACAGGACAGGCCACCGGTGCATCCGGTGCAAACTGCAGGTATTCCCGCGGGGCAATGCCCAGCAGACCGGCCAGCAGGCCAAAGCGCTTTTGCTCCAGTGCACAGTTGAGCCGGGTGACGGAATCGTTGTAGATCAGGCTGCTGGTATAGACCATCCGGCTGTAGCAGTTGGCCGCTTCCATGCAGCGCTGGTAGGCGGGGTCTGCTTTCAGGGAAGGGTGGCTCTCGGCCGCAACGGTGATGTAGGACATGGCCTGTGCAAGATGCTGCTCCTGTTCCAGCACCTGCGCCGGTGTGGACAGGGCATTGATGGAGGGCGGCAGCAGCACCAGCTGGGCCGAAAGGCCGTGGGTGCGGGCCAGTTCCAGCAGGGCTTCCAAAGCACGGAAGCGGGAAGAAAGCTGCAGGCCGATCTGGTTCATGGCAGTGTTGACATTTTCGTTCAGCTCGCTGAGACGGCGGCGGACATAGTTGAGCCAGACCACGGTCGGCAAAATGACCGGGATGAGCAGAAATGCCATAGAAGACCCTCCCTGAAAAAATAAGCTCAGGCGGCAGTAGAACCGTCTGAGCTTACTATAGCGCAAAAGCAGTGCCGACTGGTGCAATTTGCACGAGTCGCCCATAAAATGCATTGAATCGACCTTTTACAGAGAGATGCGCAGCACAAACTGGTCCTGCTGCTGCGAAAAGCTGTACATGCCGCCATACTGATCCACAATGGCGCAGATGCTGCGCACGCCAAGGCCGTGGCCGGGCTGGCTGGTGGTGGGGATGCCCTCGGCACAGAACTGCACCGGGAAGCTGCAGGAGTTTGCGATCTGTAAAAACAGTCTGCCGTCCTTTTGGTAGGCGGTGGTCTCCACAACAGCGGGCTTTCCAGCCTCGCGCTGGTGCTGCCCAGCGTGCAGGGCATTTTCCAGCGCGTTGGAAAGCAGCACACACAGGTCGCTGTCCGGCAAAGGCAGCACCAGCGGGATGGCGGCATGCACCCGGAAGTCGATGCCGCTGTTCTGCGCGCGGGTTGCAAAGGCTGAGAGAATGAGGTTTGCGGCCTCATTTTCACAGTAGACGTTCACCTTGCTGGCTTCGATCTCTGCGCACACGCTGTGGATGTACTCCTGCGCGGCTTCGGCACGGCCATTTTCGATGCAGGCGGAAATGTACTGTAAATGATGGCGCAGGTCGTGGCGGTAGGTGCTGGCCTTGCGCTGGCTTTCCCGCAGGGCATCGATCTCGCGCACAGCCTGCGCTACCTGCAGGTTCAGGCTGTTCTGGGTCTGCTCCAGCTGGCTGCGCAGCTTCTGCTCCTGCGTGGTCTGCAGCACAAAGACCAGATAGGCCAGACTACACACAAAGGGCATGAACTCCACTGCAGCCTGATTGCCGCTGGAGAGCAGATCGGTATAAATGCGGGTAAAGTAGTCAAAGACATAGCTCAGCAGCGGGATCACGCCGAACTGCAGCTGCAGCTTGAGCGAAGAGTGCGACAGCGCGCGCACCGAAGGCGCGATCCAGTGCACCAGTGCCAGCAGCAGCGGCAGGGTGACGACCAGCTCGGTGGCATCCTGCAGCGCGGTGCCGCCTGTCGGGAACAGCGCAATGACCAGCAGTGCGGCCCAGCGCCGCAGCTGGCAGCACAGGTAGGCTGTCAGCACGGCGATCAGTGACCAGAGCACCTTGCGGGTCATGGCGACCAGCAGTATGACCAGCGGCAGGTGGGTAATGACCGGGTAGAGATACCGGGCAAAGCTGGTGCTCCACCGCAGGCTCACAACGCCCTGCAGCGCCAGCATCAGCACGGTGCATCCCGCAAACAGGAGCTTGCGCTGGCGGGTCCATTCCAGCTCACAGAACGCGGCGGACAGCACGATGCCGAAAATACCCACCGAGGCAAGGTTGCACAGCGAAAGCGCATCTGCAAAGAGTGTGCTCATATCATCACCTGCTTTCGGCGGAAGGCATATTCCAGATACTGCCGCCGGATCTCAGCAGACTTTCCGTGCGGAATGGGGATCTGCGCAAGGTTCGTCAGGGTAACGGCGCGGGTGGAGATGTTCTGGATATACTCCATATTTATAAGGAAAGAGCGGTGCGTGCGCAGAAAGCTCTCGTGAGGGGTCAGCTGGCGGGCCAGTTCGTCCATGCTGCCGGTGCTTTCCAGCACGGTGCCGTCCACCAGATGGAACAGCAGGGTACGGCCCAGCACTTCACAGTAGAGCAGCTGGTCCAGATCGATGCGGGAGATGCCGGTCTTGCAGCGCAGGATCAGGCTGCGCTGGTCGGCGCGGCGGCACTCGGCGATCACCGAATCCGTCAGACGGAAAAAGCTGTCCTCCCAGATGGGCTTGAGCTGGTAGAAATAGGCACCCACCACATAGGATTCCACTGCAAACTCGGCGGAAGAAGTGAGAAAGATGATTTTGACGACGTTATCGTACTGCCGGATCTCCTTGGCGGCGGTAATGCCGTTTTCGGCCGGCATGATGACATCCAGAAACAGGATATCGTACCGGGTGCCCTTTTCGATCTCGGCCAGCAGATCCAGCGGGCTGTGAAAGGCTGTGCACTGGATCTGGACACAGCGCTGGGCGCGATATTTTTCCAGCAGGGCAGAGAGCTGGTCCAGAACTGTCTGGTCATCGTCGCAGAAGGCGATCTGGATCATAACGGGTTTAACACATCCTTTGTTCGCGTCAGCCAGAAATTACAGCTGGGCCTTGCCCATGCAGTAGGTCTGCAGCACATCGTAGTTGTCGTCCAGCACCACAAGGTCGGCATCCTTGCCAATCTGGATGGAACCCTTGCGGTCGTCCAGATGCAGGCAGCGTGCCGGGTTGATGGTGCAGGCGTTCAGTGCATAGTTGAAGGGCACCATGGCCTCCTCCACCAGAATGCGCAGGCCCTTGTTGATGTTCAAAGTGGAACCGGCCAGCGTGCCGTTGTCCAGATGGGCGCTGCCGTCCGGGTAGATGGTGATATGGTTGCCGCCAAAGATGTACTCGCTGCCAATGGGGGTGCCCTTGGCCATCAGTGCATCCGAGATCATGATGGCGTAATCCGGGCCTTTGCTCATGAAGTAGTTGTTCAGGGCAGCAGGGGTGGAGTGGCAGCCGTCGCAGATGATCTCGCCGTACATGGTGCGGATGCGGTAGGCTGCGCCCACCAGACCGTTGGCGCGGTGGGCGAAGGGGGACATGCCGTTGTACACGTGGGTCATGGAGCGGGCACCGTTGGCATAGGCCATCACGGCCTGCTCATAGGTAGCGGCACTATGACCGATGCTGACCACCACGCCGTGCTCAGTCAGGTAATGGGTCAGCGCAAACCCTTCGTCGTGTTCCGGTGCAAGGGTCACATAGCGGATGTGGCCGCGTGCTGCCTGCTGGTAGTGCTTGAACTGCTCCACGCTGGGCTTTGCGATGTACTCCGGAGGCTGTGCGCCCTTGTACTTCATATCGAGGTAGGGGCCTTCAAAGTGGATGCCAAGGATCTCGGCACCTTCGTAGCTGCCCTCCATCACGTCGGCCACATTGGCCACGGCGTTGGTCAGCACCTCCACGCTCTGGGTGACGGTAGTGGCCAGAAAGCTGGTCACACCCTCAGAGACGATATGCTTTGCCCAGTAGCGCAGGCCCTCCGGCTTTGCGTCGTTGGTGTCGAACTCGTAGGCACCATGGCAGTGGATATCCATAAAACCGGGCACGATGCGCTTGGAGCCATAGTCCACATCGGCCTGCTTTTCACCATAGGGGAAGATGCCGGTGATCTTGCCCTGCTCCAGCTCGACTGCGGCAGAAATGAACTGGTCGGCGATCCATACTTTTTTGCTCTGGATGATCATATAATCAGCCCTCCGATATCATCATAAAACCTGCATATGCTGCACACGACAGCACAACCATTCTGCAGAAAAGTATAGCATTTTCTGGCGGGAATAACCAGCCTTCGCGCGCCTTTTCAAAAAAATTAAGCTGGAAAATGAAAAAACGATCGCAGTTTGCACAAAGAAACAGCGCAAAATCAGAAACCCAGAGCCCTTTTTGAGCCGTTTTGGCCGAAAAAAGGTTCCGGGTTTTTTTGTGCATGATCTTTTCAGAGAGCTGTTTTGCAACAGCCCCTTAATATGAAGTAAGCCCCAGGCTTACATCCAAAGCCTGATCCACACGTTTCTGATCTTCCGGCGTGATCTGCCCGGCCCGCTCCCGCAGGCGGTGCTTATCCAGCGTGCGGATCTGCTCCAGCAGCACCACGCTGTCCTTGGCAAGGCCGGTGTCTGCCGCCCGGATGTTGATGTGGGTGGGCAGGCGGGCTTTGTCCAGCCGGGATGTAATGGCCGCTGCGATCACGGTGGGGCTGTGCCGGTTGCCGATCTCGTTCTGGACGATGAGCACCGGCCGGATGCCGCCCTGTTCCGAGCCCACCACCGGCGAAAGATCGGCGTAAAAAACTTCTCCTCTGTGTACCTCCATGGAATCTTCCCTCCCTGATTTTGGAGGATGCGCCCGCTATGTGGTGCGTTTTGCGCATCCTCAGTCGCTCTGCCTTTAGTATGAGCCGACTGCAGGGCCGCTATGCACGCGCGGGCTTATTCCATTGTATGCAGACGGGAAGTTCAGGTTTCCGTTTCCAGGATGCAGTACGCCATGGCCATGCCGTCTTCATGGCTCAGGGAAAGGTGCGCCCGCAGGCGGCGTGCTTCCACCCACTGGGCGCTCCGGCCGGAAAAGCGATAGGTCGGTGCCCCGCCGGACAGGCGGACGGCTTCGATCTCGCAGAGGGAAAAGGGCTCCCGCAGACCGGTGCCCGCCGCCTTGAGAAAAGCCTCCTTGGCCGCAAAGTCCGCCGCCGCGCTGGCCACGGTATGGGCGGTGCGGCGGGCCGTGCCCTCTTCTTCTGCCAGAGGCAGGCCCAGTGCCGCCTGCTCCGCCGAGCCGAACACCCGGCGTGCAAAGACCGCGCCATGGGGGCCCAGCAGGCTCTTTTCCATCCGCGCAATGCTGCACAGGTCGCAGCCGATTCCGTAGACCATGAAAAACCTCCTGAACGGGAAAATTCGCTCCGTTCTTTTTACTCAAATTTTCAAAAATTTTTAGGCAAAGTGTGCAAATTCCAGCTTGGAATCTTGAAGTCAGCGTTCATTTCGTGTACAATGGGCTATAAGTTCCAATGACCTCTCGGAACGGAATGCGAGAGGGATACCGAAGGGGGTGCATTGCGTGGGCGACGCGACTGCTATTTTTTCGATCCACGACAAAAAGGACTACGAGATTCACGAGATCGTACAGCAGGTGTACGATGCATTAAAGGAAAAAGGCTACAATCCGG
>OHWR01000936.1_pt1 | contig 12243 bp, 10 predicted proteins | sample 1579771 | NCBI WGS metagenome assembly OHWR01 (sample SAMEA3882542, study PRJEB24775) | human gut metagenome | biome: human-associated habitat; feature: intestine environment; material: feces | place: Netherlands | collected 2009/2010 | reverse complement strand
AAAACAGGTGTACATATTCAGATCATACAGAGACGGGGAATGCCCTTCTTTTTTTTAAGGAATAAAAAAAGAAAGGCTTTTTTTACAGGCATGATTCTGGGAGGTATCCTGATATTTTTTTTGACAGGGAGAATCTGGAATATCCATATTGAAGGAAATGTCAGAAACAGTACCGGAGAAATCCTCGATTTTCTGGATAAGCAGGATATAAACCATGGGATGTCCAAAAAAAAGATCAACTGTTCAGAAGTTGCAGCAGCTGTACGGAAAAATTTTCCGGAGATTACCTGGGTATCTGCCAGAATAGAAGGAACCCGTCTGATTCTTAATATCCAGGAAGGAATTATCCCCCAAAAAACCAACAGTAATACCTCACCCTGTAATCTGCTCGCAGACAAGGACGGAGTGATCACAGATATGATCGTCCGAAGGGGCATACCGGTAAAAAAGCCCGGGGATTCCTGCAAAAAAGGGGAACTTCTGGTATCCGGGGAACTTCATATCATGAATGACAGTCAGGAAGTCCTGCGAAAGGAATACGTTCATGCAGATGCGGATATTTTTATTTCCAGACAAATTTCCTATTATCAGGAATTTCCATTAAAATACCGTACAAAAACCCCTGCCGGCAAAAAGAAAAAAGAAATGTACTTCCGGTTTGGGCACTGGTATCTGGGATTGTATCCGGCATTACATACAGGTCAGAAACGTATCACAGAGGAAATTCCTCTGCGTATCACAGAAAATTTTATACTTCCTGTATGGATCGGATGGACCGAAACTACTGATTATACAATAAAAGAAGAAACCTATACCAGGAAAGAAGCCGAGAAGGAAGCTGTGCGAAGATTTCATCAATATGAAAAGAAGCTGCTTCAAAATGGCATTAAGATCAGTGAAAATCATATTACTACCAGGCTGACAGAATCTCTGTGCATTACCGGAGGAACCCTGCTTATCATCGAACAGACAGGCGAAAAAAGCCGGATAACATAAAATTCCATAAAAATTTGTATTTAAAAAGTTGCAGGGAGGTGTTACAATGGATGCATCTGGTTTTAACCGGACTTTGATTATCGTCCATAAACGAGGCAATAATCCATTATTAACTTATCAACAGGAAAGGACATCACAGGATGGCTGGCAATATTATTGAATTACACACAGAAGTCCCCGCAGAACTGGAAGCAAATGTATTTGGCCAGTTTGATGAGCATCTTAAGCTGATTGAGAGAACACTGAATGTGACAGTGATCTCCAGAGACGGAATCCTTAAGATACTTGGCAATGAACAGAATGCGGCTTCTGCGAAGAAACTGATAGAAGAACTGACAGTACTTGCAAAAAGAGGCAACACGATCACGAAACAGAATGTCAATTATGCTCTTTCTCTGGCAATGGAGCAGAGAAACGAAGTTCTCACAGAAATAGACAAAGATTTTATCTGTAACACCATACAGGGCAGACCTATCAAGCCCAAAACACTGGGGCAGAAAGATTATGTAGAACAGATACGCAAAAAAATGATCGTGTTCGGTGTAGGTCCTGCCGGTACCGGCAAAACCTATCTGGCGATGGCAATGGCTGTCACAGCCTTCCGAAATGAGGAGGTCAGCAGGATCATCCTGACACGTCCTGCTATTGAGGCCGGTGAGAAGCTGGGATTTCTTCCGGGAGATCTGCAGAGCAAGGTAGATCCTTATCTGAGACCACTCTATGATGCACTGTACCAGATCATGGGAGCGGACAGCTTTGCGAAAAATATGGAGCGCGGCCTGATCGAGGTTGCACCGCTTGCATATATGCGCGGACGTACACTGGATAATGCATTTATCATTCTCGATGAAGCACAGAATACTACTCCGGCACAGATGAAGATGTTCCTGACACGTATCGGATTTGGTTCCAAGGTTATCATCACCGGAGATGCCTCACAGAAAGATCTTCCAAGAGATACTACATCCGGACTTGACGTGGCAATGAAAGTACTGAAAAAAATAGATGACATTGGCTTCTGCCAGCTTACCAGCAAGGATGTTGTCCGTCATCCTCTGGTACAGCAGATCGTACAGGCTTATGATGCCTATGAGAAGAAACAAAAACCTGAAAGACCGGCAAGACGCAGAAACGGGGTAAATGAACGATGAACATGCAGATTGATTATGAGACAGAGCGTGAACTGGGGATCGACTATGAGACACTGGCAGTAAAGGTAGCTGACAAGGTTCTTGAAATGGAAAAATGTCCCTATGATGCACAGGTGAATCTTGTACTTACAGATAACGAAGAGATTGAGAGAGTTAATACTGAGTTTCGCGATATCGCAAGACCTACGGATGTTTTATCCTTCCCTATGATTCCTTTTGAGACACCGGCAGGATATGATATTGTGGAGGAAGATGAATCTTACTTTGATCTGGATACAGACGAACTTCTTCTTGGAGATATCATGATCTCAGTTGACAAGGTATTTGCGCAGGCAGAGGAATACGGACACAGTGTGACAAGAGAATTCTGTTTTCTGGTTGCACACAGTATGCTGCATCTGCTGGGATATGACCATATGACTCCCGGGGAAGCGGCAGTCATGGAGGCAAAACAGGCGAAAGCCCTGGAGGAGCTTGGGATTACACGCTGATCTTCAAATTCTGTTATTGCAGGCAATTTCTGATGGATTTTGTCTCGTAACTGTAAAGACACTGAACAGTTACAAAAATATATTTATATGGAGTAACAAAAAGATGAATTACCGGGAACGACTTAAAGATAAAAAACGTATTGTAATTAAGATCGGTTCTTCTTCCCTGACTCATTCGGAGACAGGAAGACTGAACCTTCGCAAACTGGAAGTGCTGGCAAGAGAGCTCAGTGACCTTCGCAATCAGGGAAAAGATGTCATACTGGTTTCTTCAGGAGCTATAGCAACAGGTGTGGCAGCTCTTGGAATGCATGAGAAACCCACAGAACTGAAAGGAAAACAGGCATGTGCAGCAGTAGGACAGGCCAGACTGATGATGATTTATCAGAAACTTTTTTCTGAATATAATCAGCTTTCCGCTCAGATCCTTATGACCAAAAATACTATGGTTAATAATGTTAACCGAAAGAATGCTCAGAATACTTTCAATGAACTGCTCAGTCTGGGAGTGATTCCCATTGTAAACGAGAATGACTCCATTTCCACCTATGAGCTTCAGAATCTGGAGAAATTCGGAGATAATGATACATTGTCTGCAATGGTTGCCGCACTTGTACGGGCAGATCTGCTGATCCTGTTATCAGATATTGATGGTCTTTTTACAGATGATCCCAATACTAATCCTGATGCAAAATTCATTGATGTGGTAGAAAATCTGGATGATAATCTGCTTAACATGGGAAAAGGTACTTCCGGAAGTAAGGTAGGAACCGGCGGAATGGCTACTAAGCTGACAGCAGCACAGATCGCTTCTGCAGCAGGCGTAGATATGGTGATCGCAAACGGAGCCGATTTCCATATTATCCATAAGATCACAGAGGGACGCAAGTACGGTACGCTGTTTGTAAGCCAGTCCAAAGAAGAAGTTTATCTGATCGATATTATTGACAGACTGTTATAATACCGGAAATTTACCGGTGCCAAATGACATTCACAGAGTAAATGGCAGTGTTTACAGACAGACTGCCGCAGACAAAAAACAGGAGGAAGAACTATGGAAGTTGAGAATCGACCGCATTAATGCACTTGCACATAAAGCCAAAAGTGTGGGGCTTACTGAAGAAGAGAAAAAAGAAAGAGAACTGCTGCGCAAGGAATATATTGCATCTGTCCGCATGAACCTTCGCGCTCAGCTGGACAATGTGGATGTTCAGCAGGAAGACGGAACAATCATTAATCTGGGTGAAAAATATGGAATCAAAAAAAGACATTAGAAAGAAGATTTTCGCAGAAAGAAAGCTGCGCACAGATGAACAAATAGAGGCAATGAGCCGCACGATCACTGACAAAGTGACCGCACTTCCTGCATTTAAGAATGCGGACCGCATTCTGGTATATGCAGATTACAACCATGAAGTTGTCACAGAGTATCTTATAAAAGAAGCATGGAAGGCCGGCAAGGAGGTTGCAGTTCCCAAGGTTGTGGGAAAGGATATGGTATTTTATAAGCTGACAGACTTTGCCCGGCTGGAACCCGGATATTTTGGGATTCCTGAGCCTGTATCGGGGGAGATCGTCAACTGGTCAAAGGCTCTTATGATCATGCCGGGAGTGGCTTTTGACAGAGCAAATCACAGAGTCGGATACGGCGGTGGCTTCTATGACCGTTATCTTGAGAAACATCCGCAGCTTGAAAGAGTTGCCATTGCATTTTCTTTTCAGATGTTGCCGGAGGTTCCCACAGAACCTACTGATATCTGTCCGCAGATCATAGTAACAGAAGAGGAGATATGCTATCTTACTGACTGAAAGGGGACCTGAACATGAATGAAATGCTGAACCGCCTTGGCATGAATGCGAAGGCAGCTGAAACAGAAATGAGAAATCTTTCTACAAACAAAAAGAATGAAGTACTTCTTGCAGTAGCAGATAAACTGGTAAAGGATGCACAGACTCTGATCAATGCCAACAGGCTGGATGTGGAAACCGGAAAAAGGAATCATATGCCTGAGGGGCTGATCGACAGGCTTCTTCTCACAGAGAGCAGGATTGAAGGAATGGCAGAGGGCCTGCGCCAGGTATCAGCCCTGGATGATCCTGTCGGGGAAGTAACCGGGATGAAAAAACGCCCAAACGGACTGCTGATCGGGCAGAAGAGAGTACCTCTTGGCGTGATCGGAATTATCTATGAAGCAAGACCGAATGTAACTGCGGATGCATTTGCACTCTGCTTTAAGACCGGTAATGTAGTAATCCTAAAGGGTGGAAGTGATGCGCTCCATTCCAACGAGGCCATTGTAAACTGTATCAGGGAAACTCTGAATGAACAGGGCGTGACAGAGGATGCGATCCAGCTGATTTCTGATACATCCAGAGAGACAGCAGCAGAATTCATGAAGATGAACCAGTATGTGGATGTACTCATCCCGCGAGGCGGCAGAGGCCTGATCAAAGCCGTAGTGGAGCAGAGCACCATCCCTGTGATTGAGACCGGTACTGGAAACTGCCATATTTATGTGGATGAAACCGCAGACCTTGAGATGGCAGCAGACATTATCATGAATGCCAAGACTCAGAGAGTAGGCGTCTGCAATGCCTGCGAATCTGTTCTTGTACATAAAGATGTAAAGGATGCCCTGCTTCCAGTTCTTGCAAAGCGTCTGCAGGAGAAACATGTGGAGATCCGCGCAGATGAAGCGGCTTATGCGTTGATCCCGGGAGCTGTACACGCAACAGAAGAAGACTGGGGCAAAGAATATCTGGATTATATTCTTTCTATTAAAGTGGTTTCTTCTGTGGAAGAGGCGATTGCTCACATCAATAAATATAATACAAAACATTCAGAGGCAATTATTACCAATAATTATGAACATGCACAGAAGTTTCTGGATGAGGTGGATGCTGCGGCAGTTTATGTCAATGCCTCCACACGTTTTACAGATGGATTTGAATTCGGTTTCGGAGCAGAGATTGGTATCAGCACACAGAAGCTTCATGCGAGGGGACCTATGGGACTTCTGGCTCTGACCACAACGAAATATATCATCTATGGAAACGGACAGGTACGCCCATAGACAGCACATTGATTTTTTCTGAGGGATGTGCTATACTTCAATTCAGATTTGGGATTACTGACTGCTTCGTGGGGAATAAGAAATCGGATGGTGTCAGTAGTGATTTTAACTAAAACTCATCTATGGGAGGACATACAATGAGAAAAAAACAACTTTTTGCATTATTAATGGCAGGTGCCCTGTCTGTAGGAATGGCACCGACAGCCACATTTGCAGCAGATACTGCTGCTGAGACATCAGCCGAAGGCGAACTGGAAGGTGAACTTGACTCTGCAGATACAGAAGAACCTTCTGAAAATCCGGCTGAAACTCCTGAGGAACCAGCCGAAGATCCAGCCGAGACACCGGAAGATCCGGCTGAAACTCCTGCCGAAACAACAGCTGATCCTACAGAGGCACCGGCTGCTGAAGAAACTGATGAGCAGGCTGCTGAGGCAGGATCTGCGATTGTGATTGGCGGAGATTCCTTTACTTCTCTGGAAGAAGCGTTCGCAGCAGTACCAGACTGTAAGGATATGATAAATGGTGAGCCTACTTATGTAAAATTAAAAGGAACCATTGAAGTCAACAACACAATAAATGTTCCTGAAAAGAAGAATATCATGCTGGTTGCTGCTGAAGATAATACTACGATCAAACGTGCAGCAGGCTTTACTGAGAGTATGTTTACTGTTAATGGTGGTAATCTTCAGATGGCAGGCGGTTCTGTAACTGATTCAGATGGAAATGCTATCGGTTCAGGCAGTTTAACTGTTGAGGGTACAGGCGATGGCGTTACCGGTTCGATTGTAGACGTAGTAAGCGGTAATTATGCATTGATTGACGGTACAACTCTGAAAGGAAATACCACAACCGGAAATGGCGGTGCGGTCAACAATGCTGCCGGTGCAAATGTATATCTTCTGGGTGGTACTATCACAGCAAACTCCGCAGCAGCAGGCGGTGCAATTTACAGTGAAGGAACTGTCAATATTCGTGGAACCGTAAGTGTTACAGGAAATACGGTTACAAATTCTTTTGAAGTTGCAAGTAACCTTGTGCTTGCCAAAGATGGTGTGATCAATGTAAGCGGTGCTGTTACAGGTTCTGCCATTGGTGTTGCTGTTCAGGAGGCTAACGCCGGAAGAACAGTCGTAAAGCTGGGTGACGCTGTTACTGATGTGAAACTGGCGGATGTTCTTTCTCAGATTACATATGAGGGAGATTCCAGCCTTAAAATCGGAGAAGACGGAACTTTAGTCAGTACAACAGAACCGTCCCCTACCCCAACTCCTGCAGAAGAAAAACTGAAAGTAACAGGAAAAGAATGCAAATGGTCAGGAAGTGGTACTGTTAAAATTAAGTTCCAGTCAAATGTAAAAGGTACCTATTATATAGACTGGGTAAAACGTGGTGAGAAAGCACCGACAATCGATACTTCCAGAGTAGGTGCTCCTATTGAGGCTGATACAAATGTAACAGCAAAAGTTACTGATCTTCCTGACTATGATGTTGATATTTATGTATGTGTGATCAGTGATAAGGATAAGAGTAATTATGGCTCTGTAATGTTCCAGCCTGATTCAAAAGAACGTCCTGTTACACCTACACCATCTCATACTCCGGTAGTACCCGATGTAAAAGAGAGTGTTGTACAGGGATTTGAGAAAGCACTTGTGTTCTATCCGAATACTTTCTATGACTTCAAGGTAATCGGTGCGGGTACACAGAACAATAATCCGGGAGAAGGTGATGTCAGATGGGTACCTGTAGGATGGAGTATGTCTTCTAACCCGTCAACCTGGAACACATCCTGGAAAATTGGTGCCAAGAGCGGTATTTATACAGATGCCGAGAAAGCATATACTATTTACATTAAATATGCAAAACAGGTATACAGTGGAAATGACTGGCAGGAAACAGATGCTTCCGAAGTTCTGCCCTATCAGTTCAAGGCAGCTCCTCTGACACAGGCCACTACCACACCAGGTGCAAACGGAACAAACGGAGACGGAACCGGATCCGGCGACGGAACTACAGATGGAGGAACTACAGATGTAACTCCGACAACCTATGCAGACGGAACAAACGGAACAGCGAAATCAGCAGTATCCACAGGTGATGAATCACCGATTGGAACTATGCTGGCTCTTGCTGCAGCTTCTGTTCTTGCAGGTGGTTACGTACTGATAAGAAGACGTAAAAAAGAAATGTAAATATAATCCAATTATTTTTAAGAGACAGGTCTTATGGCCTGTCTCTTTTCATATATATAATAATAAGGCAGCCATTCGTCCATACAAGTCAGAATCCGAAATCTGATCCAGGCTGCTGAACATTTGCCAAAAAGGAGGATAGAATGTATGTCAACAGAACAGATGGGAACTTATGAAAAAATATACTTCGCATTGTGGGAACTCGGACAGAGATATGGAAATTTTGTCCAGTTCAGAGTGATCGGAAGAAGTCATGATGACAGAATGATCCCCATGCTTGAGATTGGAAAGGGTGATACCTGCATTATCTGTCTGAGCGGAGTGGAAAGCGGAGACAGAAATCTCCCGGAATATCTTTTGTCCATTGCAAAAGATTACTGCAGATCCTATGAAAGCAACTGGACCATCGGAGAAAGTTATGAAGTTCGTAAACTTCTGGATAAGGTTCGTATCTGTATGATCCCCATGCTAAATCCTGACAGCTATGAGATATGTGAATACGGATATGGTGCCATACATAATCCCATCCACAGACAGATGCTGAAAATGCAGGACAGGCCTGTGGAAGAGTATGAATGTAATGCCAGGGGAATTGATCTGCGCAGAAATTTTCCGACTAATTATTATCAGCGGAAAAGAGTGAATCAGGAGCCTGCCAGTGAGAATGAGACTCGTGCCCTGATCAGCATTTTTCAGGAATATTCAAGCCTTGGCCTGCTTACATTCAGTTATTCCAGAGGGAAGATCGTTTACTGCAGACAGGAGAAAGGCTTTGCCTACAATCAGAAAAATTACAGACTGGCAAGGCATTTACAGAAATGTTCCGGCTATCGTCTGGAAAAAGGGATTGCAGGTGGTGCGAGAGTCAAAAAAGCCGGAGCAAAACCTGAGATGGGATCTCCGGAACAGTTTTATGCGGAAGTAATCCGCCAGCCCTCTCTGGCAATTGAGATTCCGGAATACCGCAAGGACGATATGGAAGAACTGCGTCTGATTCCACTTGAATATCTTTATTCTCTAAACAGCGGCATATTGGCAAACGCATAAATCCGTCACATAGTCAAAGAAAAACTGTATCCGAAAATAAAAAGTAATAAAAACAGAGATTAGCGTTTGACATAAAGCCATAGATTCTGTATGATAAAAAGAGTGCCCCGAAATGTTGTAAACAGAAAGATGAGGAATCAATAGTGAATAATAATACACAGGAAAGTAAAATACAGTTAGAATATATCAATAAATGTACAGAGCTTGTGAAGGAAAAATATGAAAAGGCGCCAGCTTTCTTTATCCAGAATGCAGGCTGCCAGATGAATTCCCTGCAGACGGATACAGTGGCCGGTATCGTGAAACGTATGGGCTATACAGAAGTATCCAGAGAAGAAGATGCAGATGTTGTCATCTATAACACCTGCACAGTCCGGGAGAATGCAAACCTGAAGATTTACGGTCATCTTGGCCATCTGAAAAGTATTAAGAAAAAGAATCCTGAACTGAAGATTATATTGTTTGGCTGCATGATGCAGGAGCCGGAAGTAATTGAGAAGATCCACAAAGAATATTCTTTTGTTGATCTGGTTTTCGGTACCCATAACTTCCATAAGTTTCCGGAGCTTTTCTACAGAAGCTTAAATACGGAGGGACAGATCATTGATGTCTGGAAGGAATCTGATGAAATCGTGGAGGGTATGCCTTCTGACCGTAAATATTCCTTTAAAACGGGTGTCAATATTATGTTTGGCTGCAATAATTTCTGCAGTTACTGTATTGTACCATATGTAAGAGGAAGAGAGAAGAGTCGCGAACCGGAGGCGATCATAGAAGAGATCAAGGGTCTGGTGGCTGATGGTGTAACGGAAGTTATGCTTCTGGGACAGAACGTTAATTCCTATGGAAAGACACTGGAACATCCGGTTACTTTTGCACAGCTTCTGAAACAGGTGGAAGCAATTGAAGGATTAAAGAGAATCCGTTTCATGACTTCCCATCCGAAGGATCTGTCTGATGAACTGATTCGGACAATGGCAGAGAGCAAAAAAGTGTGCCATCACCTTCACCTTCCCATGCAGTCCGGAAGCAGCCGAATCTTAAAGATCATGAACCGCCGTTATGACAAAGAAAAGTATCTGGAACTTGTAGACAAGATCCGTAATGCCGTACCGGATATTTCCCTTACTACAGATATCATTGTAGGTTTTCCGGGAGAAACGGAAGAGGATTTCCAGGATACTCTGGACGTTGTGGAAAAATGCGATTTTGATTCTGCGTTTACCTTTATTTATTCCAAAAGAAGCGGCACACCTGCTGCCAAAATGGAGAATCAGGTACCTGAGGATGTAGTAAAAGACCGTTTTGACCGTCTTCTGGCTCTGGTTCAGGAAAAAGGCCGAAAGGCTTCTTCCCGTTTCGAGGGAACTGTTCAGGAGATCCTCGTAGAGGAGGAAAGCAGAGAAAAAGGTATCTTTACAGGAAGAACAGAATATAACCTTCTGGTCCATTTCCCGGGATGTCAGGATCTGATCGGTAAATATGTAAAAGTAAAACTGGATACCTGCAAGGGATTCTATTATTTCGGAAGCCTTGCAGAATAAAAACATTGAAAAATACTAACTGTTTACGAACAGTAATATAAAGGACTTCTACAGAAGCCCATATCAATTTGGATATAAAGGGTGGAAGATAAAAGTGAAACAAAATAAATACGAAATAGATATGTGTAACGGAACCATCATGGACAAGCTGATTTCCTTTTCACTGCCGCTGATGCTGTCCGGAATCCTGCAGCTGATGTTTAATGCTGTGGATATCATAGTGGTGGGAAGATTTAGCGGAAGTCAGGCACTTGCAGCCGTAGGCTCAACCACAGCACTGATCAATGTGTTTACCAATCTGTTTATTGGTATCTCACTTGGTGCGAATGTACTTGCTGCCCGGTTCTATGCGGCAGGAAAAGACCGGGAAATGTCAGATACCGTTCATACGGCTGTAACTCTTGCACTGGTAAGCGGTATCGTCATGGCATTTGTGGGACTGATTTTTTCCAGATGGGCTCTGGAACTGATGGGTACCCCGGATGATGTGATCGGACAGTCTGCACTGTATATGAAAATCTATTTTCTGGGTATGCCGTTTTTTATGCTTTATAATTATGGAGCTGCGATTCTGCGGGCTGTAGGAGATACGAAACGTCCACTGATCTTTCTGGTTATTTCCGGTGTTGTAAATGCAGTACTGAATCTGATCCTCGTGATCATGTTTCATATGGATGTGGCGGGCGTAGCCATTGCTACTGTGATCTCCCAGTTAATTTCCTGCATTCTGGTACTCAGATGTCTGCGTACATCGAAAACCAGCTACCAGCTTCATTTTGGAAAATTAAGGATCAATACTGTTTACTTAAAACAGATTTTCCAGGTTGGGATTCCGGCCGGGATCCAGAGCACAGTCATTAATCTGTCAAATGCTCTGCTTCAGTCCTCGGTTAACTCCTTTGGATCGACCGCCATGGCAGGGTATACAGCGGCCAATAATATTTTCGGTTTTCTGTATGTGGCGGTGAACTCTGTCACACAGGCATGTATGAGCTTTACCAGTCAGAACTATGGTGTGCATAAATTTAAACGTATGGATAAGGTTCTGGTCGACTGTCTTATTATTTCCGTAGTTACCTCCTTTTCCCTTGGATGCGGTGCATATTTCTTCGGTTCTGAGATTCTTAAGATTTATACTGCCGATCCGGAAGTGATCCGCTGCGGACTGGAAATCCTATCTTACACTACCGTACCTTATTTTCTCTGCGGGATTATGGATCTGTTTCCGGGTGCCCTGCGTGGAATGGGACATTCCGGCGTTCCAATGATCCTGTCAGTGATCGGAACAGTAGGAACCAGGATCGTATGGATATTTGGAATATTCCCGCATCACAGATCACTGGCTGTTCTGTTTATTTCCTATCCTGCATCCTGGATGCTGACGATCATTATGCAGGTCACCTGTTTTTATTTTGTCAGAAGAAAAGTGCATAGAGTATAGGTCTTTGAGCTTTCGCGAAAAATAATTACCGGCAGAATATTACCGGCGGTTATTTTCTGTGAGAGCTCTTTTTTGTGTTACTGCTGCTTACTCTGTCCACAGTAACTAATCTTTTTGTTTCCGATATGAAAAAACAGTATTGACAAATACCCCATAAGGGTATATAGTGACTACTATAAAGATACCCCGTAAGGGTATTTTGAAATCGTTATATGTTTCAGAAATTTATATAAAACAGAGCTTATTTATAAAAATGTACTCTCGGAGTCTTTATTGCACTTGCTTTTATGGCTGATTTTTCGCC
>OHWR01000931.1_pt1 | contig 12279 bp, 8 predicted proteins | sample 1579771 | NCBI WGS metagenome assembly OHWR01 (sample SAMEA3882542, study PRJEB24775) | human gut metagenome | biome: human-associated habitat; feature: intestine environment; material: feces | place: Netherlands | collected 2009/2010 | reverse complement strand
CAGTCGACTGTACGGTCTGCACCGGAAGACTATAGAAGATAATAGGAATAAAGACCTTAGTTGTATGGAGAAAAAGGCTTATGTTTGCTGTTGAAAGAGGTTAGGTTCCGATACGGAAAGATATCAGACCGGTATACCGGCAAATTATTCACAGGCAGTCCTCCGCCTCTCGATTTTTCTCTTTATCTTTGCCGGAAAAATAAAGCAGTCCATGAAACGACCCAACGTACTTAATTTAACCTGCCCTGCCATCCCCGTAGTTCGGATCGGTTTTGTCGGATTAGGAAACAGGGGCATTCTTGCACTTGAGAGATATATGCACCTGGAAGGCATTGAGGTGAAAGCGCTTTGTGATTTGCGGAAAGAGAATATAGAGCGTGCAGAGCATATCTTACGGGAGTTCGGCCGTCCCGAAGCCGAGAACTATTCGGAAGAAGGGATGTGGCGCAAGATGTGCGAATGCAAGGAGATAGACCTCATTTATATTTGTACGGACTGGCTGACTCATACTGATATTGCCGTTTATGCCTTGCAGCAGGGCCGTCACGTGGCGTTGGAGGTTCCTGCCGCCATGAGTGTGGCCGATTGCTGGCGTTTGGTGGATACAGCCGAAGAAACCCGCCGTCACTGCATGATGCTGGAGAACTGTTGTTACGATGCATTTGCCCTGACTACATTGAACATGGTGCAGCAGGGGGTGTTGGGCGAAATCACTCATGCCGAGGGGGCATACATCCATGACTTGCGCAAGCATTATTTTGCAGACGAAAAAGCGGGTGGGTATCACAATCACTGGATAAAGCTTTACAGCCAGCAGCATACGGGGAATCCTTATCCTACTCACGGCTTGGGTCCTGTCTGCCAATGGATGAATATTCATCGGGGAGACCGTATGGAGTATCTGGTTTCCATGTCCTCGCGTCAGGCCGGTCTGTCTGCTTATGCCGGACAGGTGTTTGGTGCATCCTCCGAAGAAGCGGCGCAGAGTTATGAGATGGGGGATGTGAATACCACGCTGATTCATACCGCAAAAGGAAGAACTATCTTGTTGCAATATGATGTGACCACTCCTCGCCCGTACAGCCGCCATCAGACGGTGTGCGGCACGAAGGGATTCATGCAGAAATATCCTGTTCCCTGTCTTCTGCTCGATGAATATGGCAAGGAACCTTTGTCCGGTGAGCAGTTTGAGCGGATGATGGAGCAGTATAAACATCCTTTTACGGCAGTTATCGGCGAGGAGGCGCGGCGGAAGAATATGCCGAATGAGATGAATTATATCATGGACTACCGGCTTATTCATTGTTTGAGGAACGGTTTGCCGTTGGATCAGGATGTGTATGACGCTGCCGAATGGTCTTGCATTACGGAACTGAGCGAGCGTTCCGTGCGACAGGGCAGTGTACCGGTGGAGATTCCCGATTTCACACGAGGGAACTGGAAAGAGAGATAGTGCTGTCAGTTCTTTAGCACAGGGGGGATAAACCGAATGGTTCTCACCTGAAGATGAAAAGAACGCTGATATGTTAATCTCCAGGTGAAAATACAGGCTTGTTTATTGAACTCCCATTGATGTTATCGTTTCTTGTCTTGTGGTGGTTCCACTATTATTTTTCCTTCTTTCATGGTGAACTGTGCGATTTTCAAATCATTCAAGGCGTCCAGTACGGTATTCACCGGGAGTTGGCGGTTGATATGGAAATAGATGCGTTCGTCCAGTAACGGACGTGAACGGAATACGATGCTGATGTTATACCATGAACCTATATCTTGCATGACTTGCCTCAAGTCGGTATTGTCAAAAGAAAATTCATTCTCCGCCCATCCTTTTCTCTTCTCCGTATCAACTCTTTTCAATTGGAGTTTTCCTTGTTTATCCAAGGATATTTGTTCCCCCGGGTGCATTTCCTTACTTTGATTGCGCTTGGTATGACTTACATTCACTCGTCCTTGATAGAGGATGACATCCGGCGAGTAACGGGGATAGGCTTTCACATCGAACACCGTTCCCAGTACTCGTGTTTGTAGTTGCTCGGTGCATACTATAAAGGGGCGGGAAGCGTCTTTGGCTACTTCAAAACGGGCCTCTCCGCTTAGTTTGACACTGCGAATGGTATCTGTAAACTCCTTTAGATACTCCAGACGGCTGTTTGCGCTGAGCAATACCTTGCTTCCGTCGCTTAATTGAACGGAGGTAATGGTAGCGGGCGGGGTGCTTACAATTATCCTTTTCCCTTCTTCCCGAAAAGTAATTTCCTCAGGAACTTCCAGTGAAGTGAAGACTTCCACTTCCTGCGGCTCAGGTTGTAGTAAAGGCTGGAATACAAGTACCAAGGCGATGACAGCGGCGGCTATACCTGGTATCGTTATTCGTCGGATAGATTGGTGTCTGATACGGTGACGACGGATGAATGTCTGCCAGGCTTTCCGGGTTTCGTCTGCGGTGGGAATATCCCCCAATGCTTCACCAAAGAGTTGTTCCAATTGATGGTCATTCCAAGTTCCGTTTTGGGGGGAGTCTTGGTTATGGGGATTCTTTCCGTTGTCCGGATGGATGTGGTCATTTGTTGAAAACTCCTTTTTCATTGTTTATCCTCCTTTTTCAGTATCGCTTCGCGCAGAGTCCGCAATGCTTTTGATATATGTTTTTTCACGGTGTCGGGGCTGATTCCCAATTCGTCGGCTACCTGTTGATATGTTTTTTTCTCCCAATAGCAGCTTCGCAAGATGGTGCAAGTCGGTTCGGGCAAACTGCGGGCTATGTTTTCCGCTTGCTGCAACAGTGCCTCGTGTGCGCGGTAACCCTGATTCATTTCCGCACGGGTGGCTTCGATGAGGCGGTCTATGTGTTGCTGTTCCACATTCAAATGCTTCAAGCGGTTGAGGCATCCGTTACGCACGGTGGCATAGAGCCAGGCGCTACGGGTGTTTTCCTTTAGTTGGTCGAACTCCTTCCAGGCTTGTTCCATGGTTTCGCTTACTATGTCCTTGGCTTCTTCCGTATTGCTCATCAGGGTGGTAGCAAAGCGGACGAGGCGTGGGTACATTTCTGCGAACAGTCGTTCGAAGTGCTCTTCTTTATGGTTTCTTCTCCTGAATAAAATCTGCATGTTTCCTTGTCTTCCGTGAACAAAGGTACGGAAATTTCCTTTTCTCCGCTGGGGTTACAGACGATTCTTTTCGCTTTGTCCGGCTCCGGTTCCTTTATATTTGCTCTTGGTGGCATTGAATTTATAGGATACTTGGAGGCCGAAGCGTTGGAAGTCGCGGTAAATCCGATTTTCCATATAGGCATCTATGCCGTATAAATCAAAATGGAAATACCCTGTTCTAAGAATATCATTGGCGGTGAATGTTATGGTGAGTGTCTCTTTTAAAAAGGATTTGGAAAGGCGTGCATTGATTTGTCCTTCCGTGCGCGTTACAAAAAATCCTTGCCGGGAAGCGGTGGAGAGATATCCTTCCATATTGAAGAACCAGCCTTTGGGAAGGTTGAAGTTGTTGTCCAGACTGATATAGAAACGGGGTTGGTTCCGGTGTTCGGTGATTCCTATTTTATTCGCATTCATGTCCAAAAAAGCCATATTCACATTGAGTTGTGGTTCCCAACACCCCAGTTTGGGAGAGGCGTTGAAACTAATGCCGTAATTATGGGTTGTAGGAATGGTCTGTGTGGCAAATAAGAGGACGCCCGGATGTGTATCTTCCTTGTAGGGCATAATTATATTGGTATACATATTGAGAATACGGCTGAAATAGGCTGAGAAATAGAGCCAATTCCAAGAGGCGCCGGCCGAAAAGCGATGCGTCTTTTGGGTTTTCAGCAAAGGGTTTCCTTGAGAATACTCATATTTGCTGCGATAGCGGATGGAATTGGTCAATAGGCTATAATCGGGGTTATTTTTACGTAACCGGTAAGAGAGGCTGAAACTTTTGCCATTGTGTGACCAACTGGCGGCCAATACAGGAATAATATCATTATAGGTAGGGCTTTGTGCATCTATCCTTATCCCTTTTTCATAATAATCTGTTTGTTGATGTTCATAACGTATTCCCATATTCAGTTTCCAATGGCGGATGGATCTTGAATAGTCAGCAAATGCGGCATATACGGATTGTTTGATGTGGTCGTCGGCATCAGCAGAGAAACCGTTTTGGGTAAAGATATCATGGCGGTTGGTAAAAGTTTCTTCCGTACCGAATGAAAAACGTCCGTTCCATAAAGGGGCACTGACTACCAGCTTGGCGGCATAGAGGGAGCTGCGCATGCGACTGTCTGCTTGCACGGTTGCATCGTCATTATTCATGGCGTTCTGGTCGGAATGCGAGCGTTTGAACAGGTAATCGGCGTTGAAGTCAATATTCCATTTGCCCAGTTCTCCTGCGTAGTAGGCGTTTGCCGCGTGATCCCAACCTGTATGTATTTGTTCTGCTGTAGTAAAGTTTATCCGGTCGGTTTCTTCATCGTTACGTCTGGTGACGGTTTTACCGGATGAATTTCTGTCTGCATTCCCTATTCCGGTTTCGGGCATATAGCGCAGACCGAAAGAATGGTGTTCATCCGGTTCATAATTGAATCCCAGCTCACCGGAAAAACGTTGGCTCTTATGGGTCTGCACATCATTTTTGTTGGTTTGCCAAATGGCGGAACCCTTGATGCGGTTCATATTTGTGGTTTTTCCATACGAGTTTTGCTGTGCCATATATCCCTTTACAAAGAGATCCAGACCGCCGGTGCGATAATTTAATGCCATATATTCGTTGGCGTTGGCGGAATGTCCTTGTGAATAAGTCGTATTGAAGTGGCCGCTCAACCCTTGTCCGCGCCGGCGGATGGTGCGGAGGCGGATGACGGCTGCTACGTCCGAGGCATATTCGGCTCCGGGAGTGGTGATGACTTCTGCGGATAAGATTTCGTTGGCCCGGATACGGTCCAGTTCTGTCATGTCACGTACTTTCTTATTATTTATATAGATTACAGGAGAACCGCATCCCATTACATTGTATTCGCCGTTATGGCCGGTGACGAAAGGAAGATGGGGCAACATTTCTGCGGCAGACCCCATTCGGGCCAGGGAAGTTCCTGCCACGTTGGCTTTTAGTCCGTTGGGACCCACTTCTATCATGGGGCGTCGGGCGCTGATGGTTACTTCCTGCATCAGTTGGGTGTCGGGAAGCAGGTGAAACGTAAGAGTAGGGTGGCAAGGTTGCACTTCCGTCTTATAGCCTATATAAGAAACCCGTATCAAGTAAGGTATCCCTTCTTCCGCTATCATCAGGAAACTTCCGTCTTCACGGGTGACACATCCGTTTACAAAGGTGGAGTCGCCGGGAGTCAATAAGAGTACATTGGAGTAGGGCAGCGGTTCATTCTTTTCATTGGTTACTTGTCCTCGTATTTCGGTAATGCGTATGTCTCTTCCCTTTTTCTGTATGGCGAAGTATTCTTCCCGTTCTTTACAAATGAAAGGAATGCCGTTCAGGACAGTGCCGATGGCTTCAAGTTCGGTTTTTTGCCGGATGGAGGCTGTAACCCGGTAGCTTTCTGTTTCGTTATAGGAGAAGATAATATTCTTTCCGCCTTCCTTTTCGATTAGTTTAAGGGCGGCGGGAAGTGGTTTGTCCTTTAATTCTATAGAGAATTGCCGGGGTGTTTGTGAATGAAGCGGAAGGATGATGCTGAATAATACGGTCATGATCCACGCTGTTTTCAAATAGCCGTCTGGTCTCATTTTACTAGTGTTTAATTGTTCTTTATGAGTAATACAACCGAGGTTTGTAATCGGGTACGGTAAAATAAGGAAAAAGATTCGATGAGTTGTCGGAATGGATTCCCGTGGTTGGTTCATGCGAAGGGAACGGATATAACTTTATGAAGAATTTATGAAGGATTGGAATAAGAATGGTTCATTGTAATGGCTTGAGGTTCAAAGTCTTGCCCGCGTATGAAGAATTTGAAGGAAAAAAGGTGGAAAATGTGTTTTGAAGAGATGGTTGGGGCAGATACTTGTGTGATACTTGTTTTATGAAAATTGTAGATGGCAGTAGCTATGAAGAACAGAGGGAATAAAAACAAGGTGGCTGAAAACAAATCCAGCCACCTTGTTTTTATTGTTTAACCTGTGTTTTATTCTATCTCGACGCTATGTTTTACCGGAGTCAGGATGAAAGTAAATTCATAATCACCGTAGGGCAACATATATTGAGGCAACGGCAGAGCTCCCCAGCTGTTTACACAACCTAATCCCATCTGAGCCTTGTCGATGATCAGGTTGGTCAGGTCTGCTTTCTGTACTTCGGGCGAGTGACGCTGGTCTTTTTGTTCGCCATCATCCAGTGAACAGATGGTATAATGCAAAGCGGATGCAGAGAATGGAGCATCACCTACTACCTTCAGTCCGTTACCGCCGGCATTCAGTTGCTTCCACCAACGGATATCGGTCTTGGTTCCTGTTTCCTGCGGACGGATATAGGAGTAGAATTGTTCATCCACACTCTGGCGATAAATACCCAAGTCTGTGCTGTGGTTGCGGTCACTGTAGTTTTCTACCGGACCACGACCATAATATTCTACGGTTTCAAAACATTTAGGCATCTGCATTTGCATACCGAAGCGGAACATCGGAGATACTTTGGCATTCTTGTCGGCTGTCATCTTTTGGGTCACTTTGATGGCTCCTTCGTTGTTGATGACATAAGTCAGATATAATTTGGCGGAAACATTCTTCATGTCATATTCCGCATTCACTACTATCTGGTCATTTTCTGTTTTGGAATTCAAGGAAACCAGTTTCAATCCCGGGTTTTTCCATGCGGCATATCTGTTTTGCAGGCCGGCTCCCATATCATTGTCTGTCGGGGCACGCCAGAAGTTAGGGGTCAGGGCTGCGCCTTCTTTCAGCATTTCCGTTCCGTCCACTGCATATTTGCTTAAGTAACCGTTCTGTTTGTTGAACTCGGCTACGAAGTTATTGCCTTTTACGATCAGATAATGATATTGGTTGTCGATGATTTGCGGAACAACGGTGGCTACATTGGTCGTTTCCACGTTCTTCAAATCCATAGACGGTGCTTTGTAATCATTCAGTGTCAACTGATTCTTGGCGACGGTGAAACCTGCGGGCAGCAAACCTTCGCGGTTTTTCAGTTTGTAGGAAACGTTCAGCAACCATTCCTTGCAGGTGCAGGTCTTGCCGATATTCAACGTAATCTTGGCTGTTTCCTGAGGAGCGACTTTTAAATCATCCACGCGTCCGGTGCGGATTACTTTTCCATCTTTCAGTACTTGCCATTCCATATAGTAGGCGGACAGATCACGGAAGAAGTTCTCATTGAACACATTTACTTCCCCTTTGCTTAAATCGGCGGGAGTAGTCCAGATATTTTGGTAAAAGTGACCTACTTCATACATGTGCGGATTAGGAACACGGTCGGGGCTGATCAAACCATTGTCACAGAAGTTATTGTCAGAAGCGTCAAAACGGTTGAAATCTCCTCCGTAAGCATAGATCATCACGCCGTCTTTTCCTTTCCAGCGGCAGGACTGGTCAACGAAATCCCAGATAAATCCACCTTGCAGATTCGGATATTTACGGATCAAATCCCAATATTCTTTGAAACCACCCTGCGAGTTACCCATTGCATGGGCATATTCACACTGAATCAATGGTTTGGTAGCATCGGTACGTTGACCATATTTTTCCATGCCGTTATAATCATAGTACATCGGACAGAAGATATCGGTATGTTCTTTCTGGCGTGCTTGTTCATATTGGCAGGCACGGCTGGGGTCTTCTGCTTTAATCCATTTATAGCATTGTTCGAAGTTGGGGCCGTCACCGGCTTCATTACCCAATGACCAGAAGATGATGCTCGGATGGTTGAATCCGCGTTGTACATTGCGCTGGTTACGTTCCAGATGGGCTTTCTTATAAGAGGGGTTCTTGGCCAGCGTCTTGTCGCCGTAGCCCATACCGTGAGATTCATATTGGCTTCGGCCACGACGTAAATACCATATTGGTCACATAAATCGTACCATAAGTTGTCATCCGGGTAGTGGCAGGTACGTACAGCGTTCAGGTTGAATTGCTTCATTATCTGGATATCCTGTAGCATACGTTCGGGAGATACTACATAGCCTCCATCCGGATCCATTTCGTGGCGGTCGGCTCCCTTGAACAGGACTGCCTTACCGTTAACCAAGATCTGGTCACCTTTCAATTCAATCTTGCGGAAACCTACTTTGACAGGAATCACTTCATTGCTGCCCTGCATGCTGGCACGCAAGGTATATAAATAAGGTGTTTCGGCACTCCACTTTTTGGGGTTCTCTACGTTCATGGTCACCAGACCGGATTTGTTGGCGGTAGCGGTTGCCACTTGCTTGCCTTGTGCATCTACCAGTTCCAAATCGACTTTACCACTGCCTTTCAAATCCAGATTGACAGCCAAGCTGCCGTTTTGGTAAGCTGCGTCCAAGTCGGGAGTTACACGGATATCTTGAATGCGTTTTTTGTTGCGGGCATATAGATAGCAGTCACGTCCCACGCCGCTATACCGGAAGAAATCCTGATCTTCCAGATAGGTACCGTCGCACCAGCGGAATACTTGGAAGGCGATCAGGTTTTTCTGACCCGGTTTTAAATATGGAGTCAGGTCAAATTCGGCTTCCAGTTTGCTGTCCTCGCTGTAGCCTACATAACGTCCGTTTACCCACAAATACATATTGGAGGTAACCGAACCGAAATGGGCGATAATATCTTTTCCCTTCCATGAGGCGGGAACTACAATTTCACGGCGGTAAGAACCTACATGGTTATTCTCTGTCGGCACTTCGGGAGGGTTGTTCTGGAACTGGTTACGCCAGGCATAGCCTACGTTCACATAAATAGGATCACCGTATCCGTTCAGTTCCCATACGGCGGGAACTTGCAGGTCATCCCAGCCTTTGTCGTTGAAGCCGGTTTTCCAGAAATCAGTCGGACGGGAGTCTGCATCCTTTACCCAGTTGAACTTCCAGGTTCCGTTCAAAGTCATGTAGTTAGTTGATTGTTTTTTGTCTGCTTTCTTAGCTGCATCTGCATTCTCAAAAGCAAAGTAGTTCGTGTGCATCGGCGCACGGTTTACCGCATTTATTTCCGGGTTGCGCCATTCTTGGAAGGTCTGTGCGCCTGCTGTAAGGGCGAGGACTGTGAACAGACCTGTCATAAGTTGTTTCTTCATGCTATTATTTTATTGGTTTTGTGCAAATATAGTGAAAATAATAGTTACCGATGGGACATAAATCGGGCAATATTTGTTATAATTGTGAATGATTTGTGTTCTATCCTAAAAAATTATGGCATTTCTGAGGCGTATTTGGAATAAATGGCAGAATTTACTGCATGATGAGAAATTAAAGCATAAAATATATGTGATTATTTTTGAAAGCGACACACCGATGGGAAAGTTATTCGATGTGGCGTTGATAGGGTTCATTGTCTTGAGTATTCTGGTGGTTATTGCCGAGAGTATCAAGAGTTGGGATACCGTTATCGGGCCTTATCTGCGGGTGTCGGAGTATGTTTTTACTTTCTTTTTTACGTTAGAGTATGTGTTGAGGCTTTATTGTTCTCCCCAACCGCGGAAGTATGCTCTGAGTTTTTTCGGTATAGTGGATTTGCTGGCTACCTTACCTCTATATATAGGCTGGCTTTTCGGCACGGCACGTTATCTGCTGGTGATCCGCACTTTCCGGTTGATTCGTGTGTTCCGTATCTTTAAACTTTTCAATTATCTGAATGAAGGTAATTTCTTGTTGCGTTCCTTGGTGTTCAGCAGTCGGAAGATTATTGTTTTTTTCTTGTTTGTACTGATATTGGTGACTTCGATCGGTACATTGATGTATATGATTGAGGGACAGCGGCCGGGCACTTCTTTCAATAATATTCCGAATAGTATTTATTGGGCGATAGTGACGATGACGACGGTAGGTTATGGGGATATCACTCCGGAAACTCCGCTAGGGCGCTTCCTTTCGGCCATTGTAATGTTACTGGGCTATACCATCATTGCAGTCCCCACAGGAATTGTTTCTGCGTCTATGATCCAGGAACATAGACGCAGGGTGGCCCTGAAATGTCCGCATTGTGGTAAGGACGGACATGAGGACGGGGCTGCTTATTGTAAATACTGTGGAGGAAAACTGGTAAATTGATTATGGAATGCTGTATGATAGAAAGTTATTCTATCACCCATCGCTTATCATGCGCCACCGTCTTTTTCGGATCATAAGTCATTCCTTCTTTGGTAGGGATTTTTATCACGTAAGTCCGCCCGCTGTGGTTGGACAAGGATGTTTCCCGTAACCAGGGATTCATATTCTTTAATATGGCCAGATTGATTCCTTTGCTGCGTGCGAAACGTGCCAAGTCTGCAATTCCTTTCGTCACAGTGATTTCCGTATAAGGAATAGGCGGATACAAATCCGATGCACGCAGGCGGAAACCGAAAGTAGTAGGGGCACTGAACAATTGTTTGGCGGCAAGAATGCGGTACACATACCGGGCAGTCTCTTCTACCAGTTGCAAATCCAACGAGTCGTCCACATCCTGTTTGGCCAGTTGGCTGGCAATGCGTGCCTGACCGGCATTGTAAGAGGCGGCGACAGCCACCCAGTCCTTATATTTTGCATACGCGTCTTTCAGATAGCGGCAGGCGGCACGGGTCGCTTTCTCAATATGGTAACGCTCGTCCACATTGTTGTTTACCTCCAATCCGTAATCCCGTCCCGTACCTTGCATGAATTGCCATAGTCCGGCAGCTCCGGCAGAAGAACGGGCGGTGGGATTCATATTACTTTCTATTACCATCAGGTACTTAAAATCATCAGGTATTCCGTTTTCTTTCAGTATGGGTTCTACAATGGGGAAATAGCGGTTGGCTTTTTTCAGCATTTGCAAGGAAGTACTGTGCATATAGGTGAATGCCAATAGTTCACGGTCCATACGCTCGTGGCGGTCAAAGCGGCTCAAATCAATGGTTTTGCCACAGAACTCAATACTGGCGGGAACTTCGGGACTACTGTATTTCAATGCCGTAATACCTGAATCTTCCCGTATGATAGTGGTATCTTCCTGCTCCGTTTTTGGAGTAGCGCAACTGCTGCTTACTAAGGCCGGTGATGCAACTACAATGCAAAAGGTTGCCACAGCAGCCAGATTGATGGTTATTTTTCTCATTTTTTCTTTATTCGTTTTCATTCTCTTTTTCTTTTCCGCCCCGTCCGAAGTTACGATATTCGGTAGGGGTGAAATTGGTACGCTTTTTAAATACCGAGAAAAAGTGTTCAGTAGAGGTATAATTCAATTCATAACATATCTCTTTCACTGACATGGAACTTTCAATCAACAGCTGCTTCGCTTTGCGCAGTTTCAGCTCTTGGAAATACTTGGCGGGCGCATAACCGGTGTATTCTTTGAATACTTTGCGGAACCAGGAATAACTGATTCCCAATTTCATGGCCAGTTCTTCCGGGTCTATATCCTTGTACACATTTTCGTGCATGATGATTTTGGCACTTTCTATTTTTTGTGCCGCATTGTCCACCTCATAGCGTTTGTTCTGCGAGATAGCAAGTACGGCTCCCATAATGTGTAAAACGATGCCGGACAAATATTGTTGCGCTGCGGTCTTGTCTGCTTCCGCTACTTCCAGTGCACGGGCAAAAAGACTGGCCAGTTCTTCATTGATACCGATATCCAGAATCTGGCTTTCTTTTGAGATAAAGCTGTTTTTTACCAGATTGTCTATAATCGGGCCTTCAAAACCGATGTAATATTCGTTCCATCCTGTCTTTTGCAGCGGCGCATAGGTATGCCACTGTCCGGGAAACAGGAAAAGTATCTGCCCTTTGGATATGTCGACAGACGGGGTTGTGTCGCTGGCGAAAGTTCCTCGTCCTTTAGTGATATATACCAACTGATATTCATGCAGCACACGTCCTTTCTGGGCCGTGAAATAATAAGCGTCCGGGTGGTTGCGTGGTGGATAAACGCTCCCGGCCCTGATGGCCTGGAATCCGACGGTAGTCACCGACAAGCCGAAACGCTTGTCACGCTCATTGACAATTAGGTATTTAAAATCAGCGCCTTGGTCGTTGTAATGCATGTTTCTCTGTTTTAAAATTAGGTCACACTTATCGGCAAATATACAATTTTTTATCTTAACAGCCTCTAACCTTTTTGTTCTAAGTGTTTCTGGAGGTATAATTTTAGTTTCTTATGTATGCAAATGGGGGAA
>OHWR01000921.1_pt1 | contig 12395 bp, 9 predicted proteins | sample 1579771 | NCBI WGS metagenome assembly OHWR01 (sample SAMEA3882542, study PRJEB24775) | human gut metagenome | biome: human-associated habitat; feature: intestine environment; material: feces | place: Netherlands | collected 2009/2010 | reverse complement strand
AAACGATTCGTGTATGGCTTCCTATTCCGAAAGAATATGCGCAGGTTGAAGATTTTAAATTATTAAATACATCTCATAAAGGTCTAGTAAATGATAACAGTGTAGATCAAAGATGTGTTTATATTGAAAAGCCATACGAAAAAGGTGAAGAATTCAGTGTAGAATATGAATTCATCAATCAAATGCACTATGAAAAATTAGATCCTAGTATTGTGACAGATGAACATCCAGATACTTGTCTTGAAGAATATGCGCCACACGTTGTATTTACAGATTATTTAAAAGATGTAGTTAAAGAAATCATTGGTGAAGAAACAAATCCTTTATTAAAGGCTAAATTGATTTATGACTATATCACAAGTCATGTCACATATTCGTATGTACGTGCTTACGCGACTTTACCTTGTATTCCAGAATATATCACAACTGGATTGAAAGGGGATTGTGGTTTACAAGCATTGACATTTATTGCTCTATGTCGTATTGCGGGCATTCCTGCCACTTGGCAAGCTGGACTTTATACTACACCAGAAACAATTGGCAATCATGATTGGGCCAGATTCTATGTAGCTCCATATGGATGGTTATATGCAGATTGTTCATTTGGTGGAGGATCATATCGTGCCGGAAACTTAGAAAGAAGAGATTTCTATTTTGGATATCTAGATCCATTTAGAACTCCATGTTCATCTAAATTCCAAGGTGATTTTGTGCCAGCTAAAAACTTCTTGCCAAATGATCCATATGACAACCAAAATGGTGAAATGGAATATGTAGATGAAGCTATTCCAGGAAAATATATTATTAAAGAGACAAAGAATATCGAAATTGCCCTTATGGAGAATAAAAATGCGTAGGCCTATTATCGGTCTAACGTGTAATGAATTGGATAAAGAGAATTTACCTAAACAATTTATCAATGAAGCCTATATTCATAGTGTTATTCGTGGTGGTGGTTGTCCGATGATTCTTCCTATCACAAATGACTACGATACAATTCAAGCTCAAGTTAATCCATTAGATGGATTAATTGTGACAGGTGGAATTGATGTGAATCCTATGATTTATAATGAAAATCCAGAACCTTTACAAGGTAATTCAAGCTTAGATCGTGATTATTATGAAATGCGAGTATTAAAATATGCCAATGAAAAACAGATTCCCATTTTTGGAATCTGCCGTGGCATTCAGATGTTGAATGTCTATTTTAAAGGATCTTTGTATCAAGATTTATCGTATTGTAAAAGAAGTGTCATTAAACATGTGCAACAAGAAAAAAGAGAAAATCCAAGTCATAAGATCCATATTGTAAAGGATAGCTTTTTATATCCTAGCTTAAGTGATGAAGCTTATGTGAATAGTTTTCATCATCAGGCCATCAAAGATTTAGCTCCAAACTTTAAAGTTGTAGCTAAAGCTCCAGATGGCATTATTGAAGCCATTGAACATGAGTCATTACCAATTTATGCCGTACAATTTCATCCAGAAGCATTGTCCCATAAATATGGTGAGATGCAAGATATATTCAATGTCTTTATCAAAAAGTGCGAGGTGAAATAATGCGTATTCAAGAAAACTTAGAAAAATCAAAATATGAGGCAGATGGCAAAATTAGTATTCAAGGAACAACCATTCCTTATCATACAATTTGTGAAGATCATTTCTTTGTAGATGAAGAAAATAATCCAGTCGCATCCATCTTTAGTTATGCCTATTTTAGAAGTGATATACAAGACAATTCTAAACGACCTATTCTATTTATTTATAATGGAGGTCCAGGATGTGCAAGTCTTTGGCTTCACATGGGATTATTTGGTCCTAGAATTGTAAAATTAGATGATGAACTCAATCTTCCTACTGTTCCTCCTTTTGAACTAGAAGACAATCCTCATTGTTTATTAGACTTATGTGATTTAGTCTTTATTGATCCAGTAGGAACAGGTTTAGGTCGTTTGATTCAGGAAAAGGCAAGAAAAGAATTTTATGAAACACATGGCGATGTTCGAAGTGTTTCAAAATTCATTGAACAATTCTTAGCTCGTTACAATCGAAGAAATTCACCAGTATTACTTGCGGGTGAAAGCTATGGTACTGCAAGAAGTGCCCTACTTGCAGGAGAGTTGATGGGTGCAGGTCCTGAAAAGGCCGATACGATGGGCATTAGTGTCAGTGGTATCTTCTTACTTGGAAGTTACTTTATTGAAAAGCTTCCGGTTGAAGCAAGTGCAACAGACTTAATCACAATGGCTGCCACAAATTATTTCCATAATCCAAAGGAAAATATTTCACAAAAAGACTTTATTGATGAAGCCTTTACATTCGCATCCACTGAATATGTCACAGCCTTATTTTTAGGGGATGCCTGTCCTAATAAAGAAGAAATTGCGGATAAACTAGCTTACTATTCTGGTATTGATAAAACATATTGGTTAAGACACCATTTACATATGGATATGCAGAAAGGCTTTGCGCATAAACTATTAGAAGATAAGGGCTTAGCTTTAGGATTCTATGACGGTCGTTATACATGGAATGATGATCCAGAAATCATGGAAGCCAATGTCATTGCGGATGATCCGGCCATGGGACAATATACACCTGCTTTCCAGACTGCCTATGGATTGATGCGCCAAGAATTAAATATCACAAGTGATCGTATCTCAAAAGGCTTAGTCTTTGATGTAAATATGACATGGAATCGTGAATTCAAAACAAGTCCTGCCCAATCCTTAGCTGGATGTATGCGAAGAAACAAACAGATGAAAGTCTTCTTTGCCTCAGGTCTATATGATCTTTGTACAACAGCTGGAAATGCCAGATATTTGGCAACCCATTCCAATCTAGATCAAAATCGAGTTACAATTGGTGAATATCCAAGTGGTCATATGGCTTATCTTGGTAAAGAAAGCTTTGATCTATTAGCCAAGGACATGCGTGCTTTCTTTGAAAGTTGTATTTAACACAAAAACCGTCAAGCGACGGTTTCTTTTTTTTATTTATACTTTTTCAACATTTCTAACTTAAGATTCAATAACTTTTCACTTAAGTCTACATAATATTCTTGCGGATATACAAAACGTTTGATTTCATCCCAAATTGTAGCTAGTTTCTTTTCACTATATGCACGAATTTCTTCTAGGCTTGGAAGATCATATACTAGCTTACCATCTTTAAAAATTGGCACTAACATATCGCGTACTGTATACGTATTAGCAGGAATCACTTTGTATTTCCAACGTGACATTGGATGATAGATAGTTAGATCTTGCGTTGTATCGATCGCTTCATCTTCTAATGTCAATAAATCGGCAATAGCCATACCTGTTTCTTTGTCCATGATACGATTTAAATTCTTCATACCTGGATTTGTCACTTTTTCAACATTGTCACTAATTTTGATTTTTGGAATCATATGACCATCTTTTTCAAGTGCCACCATTTTATAAACACCACCAAATACTGGCGAATTTTTTGAACAAATCAAGTTTTCACCAACACCAAACGAATCAATTTTAGCACCTTGTTGATGAATCAAAGATTCAATGACGTATTCATCTAATGAATTGGATACAACAATCTTACAATCTTTCATTCCTGCTTCATCTAACATTTTACGAACTTTTTTAGAAAGATATGCCATATCTCCACTATCAATACGAACACCTTTTAAACGGTATCCATTTGGTTCTAAATAATCCTTAGCTACTTTAATCGCATTCACAATACCTGATTTTAAAGTAGAATATGTATCAATCAATAAAGTACATGCGTTTGGATATGTTTTGGCATAATACATAAATGCATCATATTCGGTATCAAAGCTTTGAATAAATGAGTGAGCCATTGTACCAAGTACAGGTACACCAAACTCTTTTCCTGAATACGTAGTGGCACTTCCTGCACAACCTGCAATATAAGCTGCTCTAGCTCCTAGAATGGCTGCATCAAAGTTATGAGCACGACGTGCACCAAATTCCATAACCGCTCTGCCTTCACTGGCTTGTACAATACGACGTGATTTTGTCGCAATCAAAGTCTGGTGATTGATAGCCAAAAGTAATGCCGTTTCTACAAGTTGCGCTTCAATAATTGGCGCTTTTACACGAACCAATGGTTCATGAGGAAATACAGGTGTTCCTTCTGGAATCGCATAAATATCTCCAGTAAAACGAATGGTTAATAGATATTCTAGAAAATCTTCACTAAATTGGTTTAATGAGCGCAAATAATCAATATCTTCTTTTTCAAAATGTAAATTAGAAACATAGTCTACAACTTGTTCCAAGCCTGCAAATACACAATATCCCCCATCATCCGGATTTTTACGATAGAATAAGTCAAATACGACTTCTTTGTCTTTATTATCATTAAAATAACATTGACTCATTGTTAGTTCATAAAAGTCCATGACTAAACTTAAATTTCTCTTATCTTTCATTTTATAATCTTTACTCCCTTACTTCAGAAACAACTTGAATACCATTCATTTCCATCATTCTAAATGCGACATCATTCCAGAATGTAGCTTCATGTATTTCTGGTATATGATAGGTTTCTGTACAGTTTTCAACCACGACAATACGATATTCATTCATATTGTGTTCATTCAACCATGTGTTTAAGCTCAATACGAAATGAAGAACACAAAGATCTGTACAACATCCCGTCATAATTATATCACGATAATACTTCAAATCTGAATTTAGAAACTCTTCAAATTCTGGTGCCATAAATGTATTCGTACTGTTCTTTTTAATGACGTGTTTCACAAATGGCTTTAAAGAATCTACTACTTCAGCTTCTTCACTGCCAATTACACAATGCGTTGGAAACGAATTGAATTCACGCGTCTTTGGTGGATGTGAATCACATACAAAGACATTATTGCAGTCTAAGCTTGTTAATAGATTTTCAATATTCTTTTCCACATTGCCAATGACTTCATCGTGTAAGGGTCCTATATTCACAAAGCCTTTGATCATATCGACCACAAATACTACGGGATCATTTAATTCATTTTTTTGAATGGATTTATAATTATTTTTTTCTAAACGTGCCATATATACCTCTAAACGAAAATAAGAGTTCTACGCAGAACTCTTATTCTTCAACTTCTTTGTTTGTTTTAAATTCCTTTAATTTTTCTTCAAGCATTGATTTGAATTCTGGATTTGCCTTAATGTAAGCTTTGGCAGCCTCTTTACCCTGACCAATTTTTTCTCCTTCATAACTGAACCATGCGCCTGCCTTTTTTACAATATTGGCATCAACACATAAATCTAATAGTTCACTAATGTAAGAAATTCCTTCGCCATACATAATTTCTAATACGGCAGACTTAAATGGAGGTGCTACCTTATTCTTAACAATTTTAACTTTTACTTTGTTTCCAACAATATCTGTACCATTTTTAATGGCATCCGCCTTACGAATATCCACACGAACAGAAGAGTAGAATTTTAATGCTCGGCCGCCCGGAGTTGTTTCTGGATTTCCATAAATAACACCTACTTTTTCACGAAGCTGGTTGATAAAAATAGCTGTACAATCATTTTGATTCATTGCTCCGGCAAGCTTACGCATTGCCTTTGACATCATACGAGCTTGTAATCCAACTTGATTATCACCCATTTCACCATCTAATTCAGCTTGTGGAACTAAAGCTGCAACACTATCCACGACAACCAAATCAACAGCTCCACTTTCAACAAGCATCAACATAATGTCTAAACCTTGTTCCCCAGAATCTGGCTGAGATAAAATCAACTCATCAATGTTGACACCTAAATTTTTTGCGTATACTGGATCAATCGCGTTTTCCGCATCAATAAAGGCTGCACGACCACCCTTTTTTTGAACTTCTGCAACGGCATGTAAAGCAAGTGTTGTTTTACCACTTGATTCTGGACCAAAGATTTCAATAATTCTTCCCTTTGGATATCCACCGATACCTAAAGCATCATCCAATAATAAACTTCCAGAAGGAATGGGTTCAATATCTACGGCTGCTCTATCCCCTAATTTCATGACAGAACCTTTACCATATTCCCTTTCGATTTCTGTTAGTACATCACTTAAAAGTTTATCTTTATTTGTTTCTACTTTTTCTTTTGGCATATATTCTCCTTTTGAATTGTTTGTATCAATATATCTATCATTTGACAAACAACATGCTCTCTTACATCATTTCTAGATAGACCTGTACATTGAAAGCCATATACACGAACCGCTTTTTTAGAAGCAATAGCACAATAGACTCTTCCTGCTGGTTTTTCTTCCCAGGCACTCGGACCTGCGTTGCCCGTAAAAGACACACAATAATCCACATCCATAATTTCTCTTGTGTTTTTGGCCATGGCATAGGCACACTCTTCACTAATTACACCATAATTTTGAATTAAGTTCACATCCACATGAGCTAATACACTTTTCATTGGTGTAAAATAAGTCACTAAACCACCTTTTAAAATAGCACTTGCCCCAGGAATTGAAGCAATCGTACTCGTAAATAGGCCAGCCGTTAGACTTTCACAGCTAGAAATAGTCAAATGATTTTCTGTACATAAAGAAACAAGTTGTTTTGCCTCAGTCATTACATAGTCTCCAAAACGTATTTTTTCAATTGGTTGAAATAAATCCATCCACTATATAAAGAAGCCACTGTTGCTGCCCACAACAATATTTGGTCCATACAAATACCCATATAGACAAACGGCCAATCTTTCAATAACAAGAATACAAGTGCAAACATTTGTAGTACTGTCTTTAGTTTTCCAAAAATACCTGCACTTACAACTTCACCAGAATTAGCTGCGCTCATTCGTAAGCCATCAACAATCAAGTCTCTTGCGATCATAAGTAATACCGCCATCACATTGGCTTGATGAAAATAAACCATCAAGATCAAAACTGTGTTCACTAACATCTTATCTGCGATAGGATCTGCAAATTTTCCAAAAGAAGTAATCCAATTGTTCTTTCTTGCTAACATTCCATCAAAGAAATCTGTAATACTCGCAACCGCAAAAATCACAAATGCGATCACATCACGTAGTGCAAGACCACTTGCTTCATCTATAACACCAATAGTCGGGTCCATACATAAATATACAGCCACAACAACAGGAACTAATAAAATTCTAATAATTGTTAGTCTGTTCGGTATATTCATCTTGGCCATAAGTTACATCCTCCCCTTGTGCATATAGATTTTCATCTGTGTAACCATAATCATAATCGTAATCATAGTCACTATCCTCATATTCCGTTTCATCTTCTTCAACAGGTTTTTGGTATCCCTTACCAATTTGTAGTGTGATAATGGCAGGATCACCCTGCTTCCAACCCTCTTTATCAAAAGAAATTTCTTTTCCATCAATAGAAATACTGTTATCTGAATATGTCTCAATACTAATTTCAAAAGTACAATCATCGGATAATTCCAAGCTCTGATTGAATGTACCCGTATATACTTTTGAAGTATCATTGATTGTTTCATCATTCTTTTTCAAAGTAATTTTTGTCTTTGTCGGTAACGTAATACTTAAATCCAATGTTTTTACATCCGATTGAATATTCGAAAGCTGATATGCGTTGGTTTCACCGCTAATTTTATTAACAACTAAAGCCTGAGCCTCTTTAGCTTTTTTACGCTGGTTTGCGAGTTTATTTGTCTCCTGTTCCTTTTTAGACAATTGCTCTTCACGAAGCTCTTGCTGCGTTGCTAGTTTTTGATTTGAAATCGAACGCAATCCCACATTGACCAAGGATAAAACTCCTAATCCAATGATTCCAATCAGGACAAGCATTTTGATGATCTTCGTCTGGTTTGCGTTCAATGAAGAACTTGTTCTACTGACATGTTTTTGAAACCATCCTAAAGATGATTTTTTCTTTTTCTTAGTCGTCTTTTTTGTCTTTTGAACACTCGCCATTTGTTCAACCATACGCCTTTGTGCCATAGTTAAAGCCATGTCTCTTTGATGCGCAAATTCATTGACATCCACATCAACTTCATCTGAAATAGCCTGCCAATTTACGCCAATCGCATCCGAATAGGCATGCACAAAATAGCGAACGAAAGATAGGTCATCGGAGAAAACATCAAGGTTGTGTTCTTCGATTGCTTGTATATATTGAGGCGCTAAACGCGTCTGATTTGAAACATCCTGAATGGAAAGTTTTAGGTTTGTTCGACGTTCTTTTAAGATGTGATAATAAGCCACTAAAACTCCCCCCTTTGAAGTTTATTATAACAAATTCAAAGCAAGAATACCACGATGTGCTATAATTATTTACGAAAGGATGAATGAAATGTCACAACTTAATTTTTCAATCGGAACATTTTCTCAATGCATGAGTTTCTCTCCACAAAATATTAAAATCGATAATTTTGAAGACTACACACTCTATTGTATTGACTGTGAAAATGTTCAACAATTTGACACAAACACACGGGAGTTTGACACCCCTTTTCACAATTGATCTTAAACATAGCGCTTAAACTAGCGCTTTTCTTTTACTTTTTTTGTCAAATTATTTGCTTTTGTATATCGTATTATCTCGTATTCTGTGATATAATTGTATTAGGTGATATTTATGCGTGTTACAACTACTAAATCTAAATCAGATGAATCTTTTTATATCAATTATGCTTTCATCAACGAAAAAGGAAAAAGCACTTCGAGAATCTACAAGAAGCTCGGTAAACTTTCTGAACTTTCTAAAGAACTGAATACAGACAGAGATGGTGTTATGGCCTGGGCAAAGGAACAGGCTCGTATAGAAACTGAAAAATATAAAAAGGAAAATGAATCAGTTTCTATCGCTCTTAATCCAAATATTCCAATCAAGAAGGATCAGCAGAACACTTTCAATTGTGGTTATCTTTTTCTACAAAGCATTTATTATTCTCTACATTTGGATAATATCTGCAGAAACATCAAAAACAGACATGATTACGAATACGATTTGAACGCAATTCTTTCCGATCTGATATATGCTCGTTTTTTAAACCCAACGAGTAAGTTAAGTTCATTTAAGTATTGTCATTCGCTTCTTGAACAACCTACTTATCATTTACACGATATCTACAGAGCATTAACTGTTCTAGCTGAAGAGAGTGACTATATTCAGGCAGAGCTTTACAGAAATTCAAACTACATCCATAAAAGAAATACACGCGTTCTTTATTATGACTGTACAAATTATTATTTCGAAATCGAACAGGAACGTGGAGATGCCAAGTACGGTAAAAACAAAGAAAACAAACCAAATCCAATAGTAGGTATGGGATTATTTATGGATGCCGACGGATTCCCTTTATCATTTGATCTGTTTCCTGGGAACCAAAATGAACAGCTGACATTAAAAGACCATGAACATAAAGTCATCAATGATTTTCAATGTTCTCAATTCGTTTATTGTTCTGATAGTGGACTTGGTTCTAAGAAAAACCGTCTTTTGAACACAACAGGCGGAAGAGCTTACGTGATTACACAATCTCTTAAAAAGCTAAAAAAAGATGTTCGAGAAACAGCTTTATCTACATCACAATACAGAAAGATTGGTTCCAACAAATTCATTGATTTGAATGACCTAGACGAAGAAGATCCAGAAGTTTTTAATTCTATCTACTACAAAGAAATTCCATATGACAGTAACGAGCTTTCTGAAACTTTAATTGTGACTTATTCGCCTAAATACAGAAAATATCAAGCATCTATACGTCAGAATCAAATACAAAGAGCTCAAAAAATGATTACAGATAGCGGCAAGCCAAAAAAGAATCGTAAAAATCCTAACGATCCCGCTAGATTTCTTAAAAAACAGTCCTTCACGGACAATGGTGAATTAGCTGAAGATGAAATCTGGCAAATCGACCAAGAAGTTATTGAAAAAGAAGCAATGTATGATGGATTTTATGCCGTTGTTACAAATCTTGATGATGATGTTCAAGATATAATAGCCATCAACAAAAGAAGATGGCAGATTGAAGAATGTTTTAGAATTCTAAAATCAGATTTCGATGCCAGACCCGTTTATTTAAGAGACGATGATAGGATTAAAGCTCATTTTCTTATTTGTTTCATGGCCTTATTATTCTTCCGAATTCTAGAAAACAAACTAGAATATAAATATACAGCAGACAAAATTGTGGACACCATGAAAAAGATGAATCTTACATTATTAGAAGGATATGGATACATCCCATCCTATACAAGAACAGATATTACAGATGATCTTCATAAATTGTTTGGATTCAGAACAGATTACCAAATAACAAAAAAACAGAAAATGAGAAACATCATACATCAAACAAAAGATAAGAAAAAAATACTATAATCCGCAACAACGCAAAAAAGTGGCTCAATGCCTTTATACTAGGGCTTTGGACCACTTTATTTCTTTTCTAGCTGTCAAAGACAGGATTTTATATTATGCAAGTCTTTTTTTGATTTTTTTTAAATATTATAATTAATCTAGTTTTAGACATCAGTATTGTCAATTTAATGATTATAATCTTATAAAATGGAGGTAGCTTATGAGTCAAATAAAATGTCCCAATTGTGGAACTGTATTTCAGGTGGATGAGAGTCAATATCATGAAATCTTACAACAGGTTCGTAATGAAGAATTTGAAAAAGAATTAAAGGAAAGACAAAAGAATTCAAACCAGATTATTCAATCTAACCTCGAAAAAGAGTATGAATCTAAATTAAGTCAGAAAGCTTTAGAAATCAAAGAGCTTCAGGCAAATAAAGAACAAGAAATCATTTCTTTAAAAGAACAATTAAAGTCAACTGAACAAATTATCAAGAGTCAAACCGAAAAGGCTTATCAAGAGCAATTAAATAAGAAAGAGCTTGAAATCAAACAGCTGCAATCGGATTTCAATCAGAAACAAAGTAATAAAGAACAAGAGGTCATTTCTTTAAAAGAAAAGCTAGAAGCAAGTACGCAGTTAACGAAAACTGAAACACAAAAAGAATATCAGGAGCAGTTAAATCAAAAAGATTTAGAAATATCTAAACTCAATGCCAAATTAGAACAGATTCTTTCGCAGAACAAGATCCATGAATCTAAGACTGAACAAGAATATAGATTGCAGCTGCAGGCAAAGGAAAATGAAATTCAAGCCTTAAAGAACAATATTTCAAACAACGAAAAAGTATTAAAGGCAAATCTAGAAAATACATACCAATCAAGATTAAATGAAAAGAACCTTGAAATCCAGTCTTTAAAACAAGATATGGATAAGGCAAAGGTTGAAAACGAATTGAATGTAAAGAGTATTAAGCAAGACCTACAAAATCAAATCGAGCAGGATAAAATGAAATATCAGCTTCAAGAAAAGAGTTTGCAGGAAAAATACGATACTTTACTACAAACCAAAGATGAGCAAATTGCCTACTATAAAGATTTTAAATTAAAACAGTCTACTAAAATGATTGGTGAATCTTTAGAACAGCATTGTGAAATAGAATTCAATAAACTTCGTGCAACAGGCTTTCAAAATGCATACTTTGAAAAAGATAATGATGCTCGCACAGGATCTAAGGGTGACTATATCTATCGTGAATTAGATGAGAATGGAATTGAAATCATTTCCATTATGTTTGAAATGAAAAACGAAAATGACAAAACGGCTACAAAACATAAGAATGAAGATTTCTTAAAAGAATTAGATAAAGACCGTAATGAAAAGAATTGTGAATATGCTGTTCTTGTTTCCATGTTAGAGCCAGAAAACGAATTATATAACACGGGTATTGTTGATAAATCCCATCGCTATCAAAAGATGTATGTGATTCGTCCGCAATTCTTTATTCCAATGATTACCATTTTAAGAAATGCTGCATTCAATTCTATGCAGTATAAAAATGAATTACAGTTGATGCGCAATCAAAATATTGATATTACACACTTTGAAGAAAGCATGAACGATTTCAAAGAAAAATTCTCTAGAAATTATAGGATTGCATCGGATAAATTCGCAAAAGCTATCGATGAAATCGATAAAACTATTTTGCATCTTCAAAAAACAAAAGAAGATTTATTATCAAGTGAAAGACAATTGCAATTGGCTAATAATAAAGCAGAGGATCTTACAATCAAGCGTTTAACTCGTAACAATCCTACAATGAAGCAGAAGTTTGATGAATTAAAGAAAGATGACAAATAAAGGACATTTCCAATATAGGAGATGTCCTCTTTTTAAAACATATTGATAAATAATGAAATGATAATCCAAAGAATCGTAAATATTAAATATAAAAGGTTAGGAATTTGCTTAAAGAATCTTGCATACCAATTTTCATTTGTCTTCTCCTCTTTAATAAATGCATTCACTTCCTTTGATTTTAATATTATTTTAATGAAACCATAAATCACAA
>OHWR01000918.1_pt1 | contig 12405 bp, 10 predicted proteins | sample 1579771 | NCBI WGS metagenome assembly OHWR01 (sample SAMEA3882542, study PRJEB24775) | human gut metagenome | biome: human-associated habitat; feature: intestine environment; material: feces | place: Netherlands | collected 2009/2010 | reverse complement strand
CTGATGGGCTTTGCGCTCTCATGGCTGCTTCTCGTCGATCTCGGCACCGATCCGTGTACCTTGTTAAACCAGACCATCTCCACCCGCCTCGGCATCAGCATCGGAAACTGGCAGGCGCTCTTCAATACCGTCCTGCTCATCTTCGTTATCATTTTCGGCGGCAGAAACTTAGGCTTCGGAACCCTCGCAAACATGTTTCTCGTGGGATATTCCATCGACTTTTTCTCCTGGATCTGGGCGAAAGTCCTTCCGGCAGACCTCTTCACCTCGATGGGTGTGCGAATCGCCGTGCTGATCCCGGCGCTGATCCTGTTTATCCTTGCCGCATCCTTCTATATGGATGTTGATATGGGAACTGCACCGTACGACGCAGTATCCTTCATTATCTCCACCCACCTGCCGAACGTTTCGTTCCGTGTGATCCGCATCGTCTACGACTTCGTTGTCACTGCGATCGCCGTTCTGCTCGGCGGAAAACTCGGCATTGTCACCGTGCTGATGGTTATTACCCTCGGTCCGGTCATTGAATGGCTGGGAAATATCATGAAACAGCATCTGAATATTTTTGATGACTGAAATCATTGCTTTTCCGCGCTTTCTATACTACAATAGAACTACCAGATGATCTTTTTTCTAAAAGAAAAGCCTGCCTCCGGGACTCACATCTCTGTGGCAGGCTTTTCTTCCCTAAAAATAGCCGAAAAAAGACTCAAAAAGCAGAAAATCATTTATATTAAGGAGGTTTTTCCTATGAGCAACACCCCAAACCCTGTTTACGAAAAACTGATGAAATGCTACGAGAGCTTCCGCTCCCAGATCAATTTCCAGCCGGAAGTCGCACTGATTCTCGGTTCCGGCCTCGGTGATTTTGCGAATGATATCCGCGTTACCGCAACCCTCGATTACCACGATATCGAAGGCTTCCCGGTTTCCACTGTTCCGGGCCACGCGGGCCGTTTTATCTTCGGCTACGTCGGCGATGTGCCGGTTGTCTGCATGCAGGGCCGCGTTCATTATTATGAAGGCTATCCGATGACCGACGTCGTTCTCCCGACCCGCCTCATGAAGCTGATGGGCGCAAAAGCACTGTTCTTAACCAACGCCGCCGGCGGCATCAAGCAGGGTACAAAACCAGGCTCTCTGATGCTGTTAAACGGCCAGATCGCCTGCTTCGTTCCATCTCCGCTTATCGGACCGAACATCGACGAGCTCGGCACCCGTTTCCCGGATATGAGCCAGATCTACGACCCTGAATTCCAGAAAATCGCACGGAAAGCCGCAGCCAGCCTTGATATCGACCTGATGGAAGGCGTTTATCTGCAGCTCACTGGCCCGCAGTACGAGTCCCCGCAGGAAATCGCCATGTGCCGCACCCTCGGCGCAGACGCGGTCGGCATGAGCACCGCCTGCGAAGCCATCGCTGCACGCCATATGGGCATGCGCGTCATCGGTATTTCCTGCATTACCAATCTTGCCGCCGGCATCTCCCCGCAGCCTCTGTGCCATGCGGAAGTTCAGGAGGCAGCTGACATGGTTGCACCGCAGTTCAAAAAACTCGTTGCCGCAACGATTCAGGGCATCGCAAAGACACTGTAAACAGCACGTAAAATAAAGGAGAGATCTTTTTTGAATACACGTTTTTACAACGCCAAAATTCTCGTACTCGACGCTGAAAACCATTTTTCCATCGCCGAAGACGAACTTCATGTCACCGGCGACACCATCACCTATATCGGACCTGGTAGAAAAGCAGATCCAGATGCCGCAGAGACCCCTGTTTTCGACCGCGAAATTGACGCCCGCGGCAATCTCCTGATCCCGGGCTTTAAAAACGCACACACGCACACCCCGATGACCTTCCTCCGCTCCTACGCGGACGATCTCCCGCTCCACGAATGGCTCGAGCGCCAGGTCTTCCCGAACGAGACAAAGCTCGCCGGGGACGACGTTTACTGGCTCAATATCCTCGGCATCATGGAATATCTGACGAGCGGCATCACCTCCAATTTCGACATGTACATCCAGCAGAAAAACAGCATCGCTGCCACGGTCGACACCGGATTCCGCACCGTTCTTACCAGCGGTCTCAACAACTTCGTCGACAGCCCGGAAATTCTCGAAGAGATGTATAACTATGTCAACGAACTCTCCGACCGCACCTCGTATCTGCTCGGTTTCCACGCCGAATATACGACCGGCGGCCCGCTTCTTGAAGCCGTTGCCAAACTCGCCGAAAAATACCATTCCCCTGTCTGGACACATAACGCCGAGACAAAAAGCGAAGTCGAGGGCTGTAAAGAGCGCTGGGGACTCACCCCGACACAGCTGATGGAACGCTTAGGCATGTTCCAGTACGGAGGCGGCGGCTACCACTGCATCTGGATGGAGGACCGCGATTTTGAGATCTTCCGTGACCGGAAACTGACGGCCGTCACCAATCCATCCTCCAACCTGAAGCTCGCGTCCGGCATCTGTCCGCTGAAACATTTTTACGATAACGGCATCAACCTCGCCATCGGCACCGACGGACCGGCAAGCAACAACTGCCTCGACATGTTCCGCGAAATGTTCCTGACCACCGGTCTTTCCAAAGTCCGTGAGATGGACGCCGCAGGAATCCCGGCTGATGCGATACTCTACATGGCAACCGCAGGCGGCGCACACGCGATGCAGATCGATGACTGTGACCGTCTCGCCGTTGGCAAAAAGGCGGATCTCGTCATGATTGATCTGCACCAGCCGAACATGCAGCCGGAGAATAATCTGATCAAAAACCTCGTTTACAGCGGCAGCAAACAGAACGTAAAGCTTACCATGGTAAACGGTCAAATCCTCTACGAAAACGGCGAATTCCGCATCGGCTTTGACCCGGAAGAAATTTATGCAAGATCCAACGCCATTATCCGAAGAATTTCCGGCTCGCATGCAGATAATTAGTGGATTTCACGCAGTTTTTCCTTTGCTTGACATACTTTTTTCTTTTATATTATAATGTAGCCATACACGCAAAAACGCTGTACCTATTGAAAGGAGAATACTATTATGAAAAAGAAAGTAGTTAGCTTACTGCTTGCAGCCGCCATGACAACTGCTGCACTCGCAGGATGCGGTTCCTCCAACGGATCCTCTTCCTCCGACGCATCCACAGGCGCCGATTCCACCAGCGCAACTTCCGCTTCTGCTTCCACAGACGGAGAAAAAAAAGACGCCGCAGGTGAGAAAATTGCCATGATCACAGACTCCGGAGATATCACCGACGAATCCTTCAACCAGATCACCTGGGAAACTGTATGCGCCTACGGCGATGCAAACGGCGTAGAGTACGAGTACTACAAACCGGCAGAGGATACCGATGAAGAGCGTATCAACTCCATCGATCTTGCTGTTTCCGAGGGTGCTACCGTTGTTGTAATGCCAGGTTACCTGTTCGGACCTGCCATCGCTGAAGAGCAGGACACCTATCCGGATGTAACCTTCATCGCAGTCGATGTTACCGAAGGTGATATTGTAAAAAACGGCAAAGCTGTTGATCTCGGAAAGAACGTGTACATCTGCTCCTTCGAAGAAGAGCAGGCCGGCTACCTTGCTGGATACGCTGCAGTAAAAGACGGCTACACAAGCCTTGGTTTCCTCGGCGGTATCGCTGTTCCTGCCGTTATCCGTTTCGGTTACGGTTATGTACAGGGTATCAACGCTGCTGCTGAAGAAGACGGCGTAGATGTAAACGTAAAATATTACTATGGCGGCCAGTTCTACGGCGATGACTCCATCACCGCCCGTATGGAGGGCTGGTATGCAGACGGAACACAGGTTGTATTCGCCTGCGGCGGCGGTATCTGGACATCTGCTCTGGATGCAGCTGAGACACACGACGGAAAAGTTATTGGTGTAGACGTTGACCAGCGTTCCAAAATCGGCGAGCGCTGCCTGACTTCCGCTATGAAAGGTCTTCCAAGCGCCATCAACAACGCTCTGGATTCCTACTTCAGCGGAAACTTCTCTGAACTTGGCGGAACTGCTCAGCAGCTTGGACTGAAAGACGGAGATTACATCGGCCTTCCTACCGATTCCGAATCCTGGGGATTCACAACCTTCACACAGGATCAGTATGAAACTGTACTGGCTGGTATCCGCGATGGTTCCATCGAAATCTCCAGCGATACAGAAAATCAGCCGAAAGTAGGTTCTCACGTAACCGTTGATTACATCAGCTAATGTGCATACTGTTTCTGTAACAATATGCCTTTTGGGGAAGAGAATATTATTTCTCTTCCCCTTTTTTTCTGCCATGCAAAATGCTATACTAGACATAATGAAAGCCCGCAGTTCTGCCCTGTTTTCCATACCTTCGGCAGTCCTGCAAAACCACGCTTGAAAGGGAATATGTATATGGAAAATGAGTACATTATTGAGATGTTGAACATCACCAAAGAATTCCCGGGTATCAAGGCGAACGACAACATTACGTTACAGCTCAAAAAAGGAGAAATCCATGCTCTGCTTGGAGAAAACGGTGCAGGAAAATCAACCCTGATGAGTATTCTTTTTGGTCTGTATCAGCCTACCTCCGGAATCATCAAGAAGAATGGGCAGGAAGTCCATATCAACACGCCGAACGACGCCAACGATCTCAACATCGGTATGGTGCACCAGCACTTTAAGCTGGTCGAATGTTTCTCGGTTCTCGACAACATCATCCTCGGCGTAGAGCCGACCAAAGGCCTTTTCCTCGAGAAAAAGAATGCCCGTGCAAAAGTCATGGAGCTGAGCGAGAAATACGGTCTGATGGTCGATCCGGACGCTCTGATCTCAGATATCACCGTCGGCATGCAGCAGCGTACCGAAATTCTGAAAATGCTCTACCGTGACAACGAAGTCCTGATCTTCGACGAGCCGACCGCGGTTCTGACCCCGCAGGAAATCGACGAGCTGATAAAGATCATGAAGAACCTCGCAAAAGAAGGAAAATCCATCCTCTTCATCACCCATAAACTCAACGAGATCATGGAAGTTGCCGACCGCTGTACGATTCTCCGCAAAGGAAAATACATCGGAACCGTCAACATCAGCGAAACTTCCAAAGAAGAGCTCTCCCGCATGATGGTCGGAAGAAACGTCAGCTTCTCCGTCAACAAAAAGCCGTCAAAACCGGGCGACACCGTTCTGAAAGTAGAGCACATGACCGTACCGAGCAAGGCGCACGGAAACAACGCCGTCAAAGATGTTTCCTTTAATGTAAGAAAAGGCGAGATTGTCTGCATCGCAGGTATCGATGGAAACGGCCAGTCCGAGTTCGTTCAGGGCCTCACGGGACTGGAAAAAGTATCCGGCGGTAAAATTCTGTTCAACGGACAGGACATCACGAAAGCTTCCATCCGCGACCGCTCCAAGATGGGCATGAGCCACATCCCGGAGGACCGCCATAAACACGGCCTCGTGCTGGATTACTCCATCGAACAGAACATGGTGCTGCAGCGTTACTGGCAGCCGGAATTTGAATTCTTCGGCTTTATCAAATCAAAAGCCGTGCGCGAATATGCCGAGCGCCTGATCGAGCAGTACGATGTCCGCAGCGGCCAGGGTCCTGTGACCATCACCCGCAGCATGTCCGGCGGAAACCAGCAGAAAGCGATCATCGCGCGTGAGATCGACAAAGATCCTGATCTTCTCGTTGCGGTACAACCTACCCGTGGTCTTGATGTCGGAGCCATCGAATACATTCACAGCCAGCTCGTTGCACAGCGCGACAAGGGAAAAGCCGTTCTTCTGGTTTCTCTGGAACTGGATGAGGTTATGGATGTTTCCGACCGTATTCTTGTTATGTACGAAGGAGAGCTGGTCGGCCAGCTGGATCCGAAAACCGTTTCTGTCGAAGAACTCGGTCTCTACATGGCAGGTGCAAAACGGGATCCGGTTCCCGAAGAAGTATAAAAGAGAGGTAAGAAAAGCATGAACGAAAAAACGAAAAACGCTCTTCTGTCCATTGTCGCTTCTCTTGTATGTATTGTGATCGGTCTTCTTGTGGGATTTATCATTTTATACTGCATCAACGCGGAGAACGCAGTGGATGGATTTACACGAATCATCAAAGGCGGCTTTTACTTAAAGCCGAAAGGAATCGGAAGTGAAATCGCTCAGTCCGCTCCCCTGATTATGACCGGACTTTCGGTTGCATTTGCTTTTAAAACAGGTCTGTTCAACATCGGTGCTGCCGGACAGTACACCGTCGGTGTCTTCGGCGCCCTGTATTTTGCCATCATCCTCCACATGCCATGGTATGTATGCCTTCTGGCTGCTATGGTCTGCGGAGCCATCTGGGGAGCAGTTCCTGGTATCTTCAAAGCATACTTCAACGTAAATGAAGTTATTACTTCCATCATGTTCAACTGGATTGGTCTTTATCTTGTCAATGAGCTGATGTACAACACCATCCCGGGCATGTATGATCAGAAGACCACACGTACTTACAAATTAAGCTCCGCTTCTCCGAAATCCCTGATTCCGGACTGCGGCATGAACTCCATTTTCCGTACCAGTTCCACAACGATTGCTATTTTCATTGCGATTGCCATTGCGGTCATCATCTACATCGTTCTGAACAAAACAACCTTCGGCTATGAGCTGAAAGCCTGCGGGTTCAATAAGGATGCTGCCAAATACGCCGGCATCAACGAGAAGAGAAACGTTGTTCTCTCCATGACCATCGCAGGTGCGCTTGCCGGAATCGGTGCAGGCCTCTACTTCCTCTCCGGTGCATCCGAGTGGAACCCGCAGGTATCGACAGCACTCCCGGCCATCGGATTTAATGGTATCCCGGTTGCGCTTCTTGCACTTAGCAACCCGATCGGCGTTATCTTTGCTGCTCTCTTCGTTGCTCATATTTCGGTCGGCGGTGCTTACCTGCCTACGAAATATTATCAGCCGGAGATCGCGGACCTGATCGTTGCCGTTATCATTTACCTTTGCGCATTCGTTACCCTGTTCAAGGGCATCGTTGCAAACCTGTTCAAGAGCAAAAAAGAGCAGAAAGCAAATGCCAATGCAGACAACGGAAAGGAGGAGAAGAAATAATGTTCCTTTTAATTAAATTTACCTTACTGTACGCCGTTGTTCTGATGCTCGTTGCGATGGGCGGTATGTTCTCCGAGCGAAGCGGTGTCATCAACATCGCGCTGGAAGGAATCATGGCGATCGGCGGCCTTGCCGGTGTCTTCGTCCTGGTTCTGTTCCCGGATCTCCCGGCTCCTGCACTTGTGGCACTTTCCATTCTGGCGAGCGCCGTATCCGGTATGATCTACTCTCTGCTGCTTGGCTTCTCCGCCATCACACTGAAAGCAGACCAGACGATCGGCGGAACCGCGCTGAACATGCTGGCTACTGCCATTGCCATCGTCCTGGTAAAAGCATTCAACAACGGCTCGGATGCCGGAAACGGTGCAGCTTCCGCAAAGCTGAACTACACCAACGCCGCTTTCATTTACAAGATCGGACCATTTACCGTGAACATCTTCCTGTTCATCGGCATCATCCTTCTGATCTGCAGCTACGTGTTCCTCTTCAAAACGAAATGGGGACTGCGCCTGCGTGCCTGCGGTGAGCATCCACAGGCAGCCGACTCTGTTGGTATCAACGTATACCAGTGGAGATACACCGGTGTTATCATCTCCGGTGCACTCGGCGGTATCGGCGGATTTGCCTACATCGTTCCGTCCGTTACCACCTGGAACTTCGAAGTCGGCGTAGCCGGTGCCGGATTCCTTGCCCTCGCTGTTATGATCTTCGGTCAGTGGAAACCGTTCCACATTGCCGGAGCAGCCGTATTCTTTGCGGTATTCCGTTCCCTGGCAAACATTGCGGACTCCACCGTCCTCTCCCATCTGGGACTGTCCAAGAACATTTACAGCATGATGCCGTTTATCGCATCCATGATTATTCTCGCCTTCACATCCAAGAATTCCCAGGCTCCGAAAGCCGAAGGTATTCCATACGATAAGGGCGCAAGATAATATGTAACTATTCAGAGCCATGTGAAATGGAAGAAAAAATTGCGAATCATGCTTGCATGAATGAGCGGTTTTTTCTGGAATTTCATATGGCGAGCAGCCACATCGAGATGCAGCGCAGCGGAATCGAGATGTGGCTCTGAATAGTTACAATTTTTAAAGGCAGAGCCGTTAAATCCGAACTGTGTTTTTTCGGCTCTGCCTTTTCTCTATCATTCTGATTTATTTTTCATCAAAGAAAGGAAAAAATTATGCTGAACACCAAATTATTTGACCACACCATCTTAAAAGCAGACGCAACCCAAGCACAGGTTGCAAAGATCTGCGACGAGGCACTTGCACATGATTTTGCTTCTGTCTGCGTCAACCAGTACTACACCAAATTCGTTGCTGAAAAGCTCAAAGGATCTGACGTCAAAGTCTGCACCGTTGTCGGCTTCCCTCTGGGCATGTCCGATACCCGTGTAAAAGCGTTTGAGACCCGTGCAGCCATCGAAGACGGTGCACAGGAGGTTGATATGGTCATCAATGTCGGAGCCCTCAAAGACGGCAAATACGACTTCGTACGCTCCGATATCCAGACCTTAAAAGAAGTATGCGGCAAGGACATCGTTCTGAAAGTCATCATCGAGACCTGCCTTTTAACCGATGAAGAGAAAGTAAAAGCGTGCGAGCTCGCAAAAGAAGCCGGCGCTGACTTCGTAAAAACCTCCACCGGATTTTCTACCGGCGGTGCAAAAGCGGCTGATGTTGCCCTGATGAGAAAGACCGTAGGCCCGGATATGGGCGTAAAAGCTTCCGGCGGAATCCACAACGCAGACGAGGCACAGGCTATGGTAGATGCCGGCGCAAGCCGTCTCGGAACAAGCGCAACACTGGCTATCATCGGATAAAAAGGAGTTTCTTATGGATACGATACTGATAGGAATTGCCGGAGGAACCGGCAGTGGAAAAACGACACTGGCAGATAAGCTGGTAGAAAGTTTTGGACGCGATGAAGTGAGCATTCTGCGCCATGACAACTATTACAAACGCCATGACGATATTCCTTTTGAGGAGCGTGCCAAATTAAATTACGATCATCCCGATGCCTTTGATACCGACCTGTTATGCCAGCACATTCTCGAGCTGAAAGCCGGAAAATCCATCGAGATGCCGGTTTACGATTATGCCATGCATAACCGCTCGGATAAAACGATTCTGGTCCATCCTGCCCCGGTTATCGTGCTCGAGGGCATTCTCCTCTTCGTTGAGAAGGATCTCTGCGATCTGATGGACATCAAAGTCTTTGTCGATACCGATGCGGACGTGCGGATTCTCCGCCGGATCCTGCGCGATGTAAAAGAGCGCGGCCGTTCCCTGGACAGCGTTGTAACGCAGTACCTGACGACCGTAAAACCGATGCACGAGCAGTTTGTAGAGCCGAGCAAGCGCCGTGCCGACGTGATCATCCCGGAGGGCGGACAGAACACCGTTGCTCTTGAAATGCTGATCGAGCGGGTGCGTAAGCATCTGAATCTGGTGCAGAACCAGTAAACATCCGTTTATCGCTATAAAAATCTGCAAAAAAAAGAACGAGGACTGAATTTTCTCTTTTTCCGTCCTCGCTCTTTTTATTTTTCCCTTACAGATGTTCCAGCATTCCCTGCAGCCAGATCTGGCCTTTGAAACGTCTTCCCACTTCCGGTACTCCAAATAAATCCTTTTCGTTGATACAGATGTCTATCGGCACATCGTTGCAGACGAGGCTGAGCTCATACACCCGCTCGCCCGTTACCGCGTTCTTCGTTGTATTCATCTCCGTAATTTCACCCATCACGCTGTACTGGTCACATTCGAGACCGCTCGGCATGAAAAAGCTATCTACAATAGAAAAGACATCTTCCTTCGTCAGACGCTGGGAAATCATGGCATATGTGTCAATATCATCCATGGTGAGACTTTCCATCGCATCCTCATCCCCGTTTCTGGCAGCCGAGATCAGTGAATTCTTCTGCTGCGTGCTGCGGCGCTCCTTCTCGACCTGTTCCGGGTCTTTCTGGATCGGAAGCAGAATTGTTCCTTCCGCTGCAAGACCGGAGACAGAAAGCGGGAGCGGAAGCGGCTGCAGCGCATTTTTCTGTTTCATCTCAAGATATTCCGCTGCATGCGTCAGATAAAAGATCATCGTGATGCCAAGCCGCATATCGTCGCAGGCGCCTGCAAACGATTCCTTATCGACGTGGCGCTCCACCGATACCTCCTCGTAGGAGCTGATCTGCCCGCCCTCGAAATAGGGATAATAATATTCCATCTGGAAACGGTTGTTCTCATCAATTTCCCCACAGACCGTGATACCACAGTCATATGCATATTCTTTCGAAAATTCAGCAAAAAGGTGGTGTTCTTCTGTTTCCACAATCTTTTTACGGTCGTAGTTTTCTACTACATCACGAAGAATCTCCTGGAGTTCCTTCGTCGTCTTGATCTTTGAAAATCCAATGGTTTTCAGGTAAGCGTGCATAAGAACACCTCCTCTCATTCCTTTGTATTTCTTATGCGATTAGTGTTTCGGAACCAGTTTCTCTTTTCCGCCCATGTACATACGAAGAACTTCCGGAATGCTTACGGTTCCGTCTGCATTCAGGTTGTTCTCCAGGAATGCGATCAGCATACGCGGCGGAGCAACTACGGTGTTGTTCAGGGTATGTGCCAGGTATTTCTTTCCGTCCTCGCCGTTGACACGGATTTTCAGACGTCTTGCCTGTGCATCACCAAGGTTGGAGCAGCTTCCTACCTCGAAGTATTTCTTCTGACGCGGAGACCATGCCTCAACATCGACAGATTTTACTTTCAGGTCAGCCAGGTCACCGGAGCAGCACTCCAGAGTACGAACCGGGATATCCATGGAACGGAACAGGTCTACGGTGTTCTTCCACAGTTTGTCATACCACATCATGCTGTCTTCCGGTTTGCAGACAACAACCATCTCCTGTTTCTCGAACTGGTGGATACGATAAACACCACGCTCCTCGATGCCGTGTGCTCCTTTTTCTTTACGGAAGCACGGAGAGTAGCTGGTCAGGGTCAGAGGCAGTTTCTCCTCCGGGATGATGCTGTCGATGAATTTACCGATCATGGAGTGCTCGCTGGTTCCGATCAGGTACAGATCCTCGCCCTCGATTTTGTACATCATGGACTCCATCTCAGCGAAGCTCATAACACCGTTTACGACGTTGCCGTGGATCATGAAAGGCGGTACGCAGTAGGTAAATCCTCGGTCGATCATGAAATCTCTTGCATAAGAAAGGATGGCAGAGTGGAGGCGTGCAATGTCGCCCATCAGATAATAGAATCCGTTTCCTGCAACTTCTCTTGCTGCATCCAGATCGATTCCGTCGAAGGACTCCATAATGTCGGTGTGATACGGGATTTCAAAATCCGGTACAACCGGCTCGCCGAAGCGCTCTGCTTCTACGTTCTCGCTGTCATCTTTTCCGATCGGTACGGAAGGATCGATGATGTTCGGGATTACCATCATGATCTTCTTGATTTCTTCTTCTACTTCTTTTTCTCTTGCAGAAAGAGCCTCGATGCGGGAACCGTCAACAGCTACCTGTTTCTTTACTTCCTCAGCCTCTTCTCTCTTGCCCTGGCCCATCAGTGCGCCGATCTGTTTGGAGATTTTGTTTCTTTTTGCACGAAGTGCTTCTACTTCCTGTTTGATGTCACGGTTTTCTTTATCCAGCTCGATGACTTTATCAACCAGCTCCAGTTTCTGATCCTGGAATTTATTTCGGATATTCTGTTTTACAACTTCCGGGTTTTCTCTTAAAAACTTAATGTCTAACATAATTTCCTCCTAGTAGATCTTATCCCCTCATTTTGTTTTGACACTTACCTTCTTTCCTATCCCGCTCAAAGTATACATTATTTCGAGCAAAATATCAGTTATATTTTGGCTTTTTGCTCGAAATTGCACTATTATGCTTGAACCATTTTGCTTGAACCACTGTCAATACCCCCTACCCTGGCTTTCAAAACTTATATCTCTTCATGATTATTCGCTTTCGCTAGTCCTAAAATGTATGAACAAAACTAAACTTCGCAAAAAATCGGCATCAAATCCATTTCTGAATTCAACACCGATTCTCTGCTTTTCCTTTTTTCTGTTGTAAGTCTTTCCACTCGGAACTGATCTTGTGACCGGATTCAGTTCTCCCCATGTTGTTCGCTGCTTAGCATAATATTCCCTCTGCGCTTTCTTACTTCTTTTATCAAGCGTTACATATTGCTTCATTTTCTCATCCTCGCTTTCGTGTCTTCTTCAATCATCTTTGCAATTTCACCACAGGCGGCAGGATAATCTTTATGTCCCAGTAAGAGCATTTTATCTTTAAGTCGTTCTAGAGCTTCCTCAAAT
>OHWR01000914.1_pt1 | contig 12437 bp, 9 predicted proteins | sample 1579771 | NCBI WGS metagenome assembly OHWR01 (sample SAMEA3882542, study PRJEB24775) | human gut metagenome | biome: human-associated habitat; feature: intestine environment; material: feces | place: Netherlands | collected 2009/2010 | reverse complement strand
CCCGCGCGTCCTATACAGTAATGTCCCTTGCCAGACTGCTTCGCCTTTTCCTCACGGCATCGCCGTGGCGTTAGCTCCTTGTGAACCCCGAGGGGTGCGCTTTTCTTTCGCTTGTGCCGACAAGCAACTGTCGCCGGGGGACCGGCAAACCGAGGAAAGGAAAAACCATGTCCGACCAGATGTCACGCCGCGGCTTCATGGGCGCCGCAGCAACCGGAGCCGTCGCGCTCGCCGGAGTCGCGCTCGCGGGCTGCTCCAACACCTCCGCGAGTTCCGAGAAATCGAGTGAAAAGGAGAAGGCCGTGAAGCCGGTCATCCTCGTCACGAGCTTCGGCACGAGCTACAACGACTCGCGCCACATCACCATCGGCGCCATCGAAGACGCTATCCGCGAGAAGTACTGGCAGGACTACGACATCCGCCGCGCCTTCACCGCGCAGATCATCATCGATAAGCTGAAGAAGCGCGACGGCATCACGATCGACAACATGACCGAGGCGCTCGACCGCTGCGTGGAAGACGGCGTGAAGGAAATCGTCGTGCAGCCGACGCATCTCATGGGTGGCCTGGAATACACCGACGTGAAAGACGAGCTCGACAAGTACGCCGACAAGTTCGACAAAATCTCGCTCGGCGACCCGCTGCTCACCTCCGACGACGACTACAAGAAGGTGGCCGCAGCCATTAAGGAGAACATGGCGTCCTTCGACGACGGCAAGACGGCGCTGTGCCTCATGGGTCACGGCACCGAAGCCGATTCCAACGCCGACTATGCCAAGATGCAGGAAGTGTTTAAGAACGAGGGCTTGACGCAGTTCTTCGTCGGCACCGTCGAGGCTGAACCGACCTGCGAGGATGTTATCGCCGCCGCGAGCGCCGCAGGCTACAAGAAGGCCGTGCTCGCGCCGTTCATGGTGGTCGCGGGCGACCACGCGAACAACGACATGGCAGACGAGACCGACCCCGACAGCTGGGCTGCGAAGTTCGTGGCCGCCGGCTTCGAAGTGACGTGCCTGCTCCAGGGTCTGGGACAGAACGTCGCGGTCGACGAAATCTACGTCTCGCACGTGGACGACGCCATCGCCAAGCTGTAAACTCGCCGCGCACGGGGGCGCCGGTCGCGTCCCCGTGCAACGGGCATGCGCCTTCCCCGACTGACGGCGCATGCCCGTTGCATTCGCATCCCGCCCGCCCACCGCACGGCGCGGGCGGTCGAAGCGATTGAAAGGAACCCCCTCCATGTTGAAGAAAACCCTCGCCTTCGCCCTGTCAGCGGCGCTTTTCGCGTTCTCGCTCGCCGGCTGCGGCGGAAATTCAATCGACAGCGCAAAGGCAAGCGATGCCGATTCCCAGGAAAAGACCGAACAGGCGGCCGATGCGCCCGAGGGCGCAAGCGCTGCCCCCATCACCGCCGACAAGGTGGCCGACGGCACCTATCCGATCACCGTAGATTCCAGCTCGAACATGTTCAGGATTGTGGACGCCCAGCTCATCGTGGAAAACGGCTCCATGCACTGCGTGATGACGCTTTCCGGCACGGGCTACGGCAAGCTCTTCATGGGCACGGGCGACGAGGCTGCCGCCGCGAGCGAGGCCGACTTCATCCCCTATGTGGAAAACGCGGAAGGCAAGTACACCTACGACGTGCCCGTTGAAGCGCTCGACGAGGACACCGCCTGCGCCGCGTGGAGTATTAGAAAAGAGCAGTGGTACGACCGCACGCTCGTGTTCGAATCCGCCGGCGTCGATCTGCGCGCCGACGCACTGAAGTAACGCCATGCGGTCGATTCTTCCCAAGGGGGAAAGCAGGAAGCGTCGCAGCATCGCGGTGCGCGCGATCGCCTGCGTTCTCGTCGCCCTGCTCGCGCTTCCCTTCGCGGGGTGCAGTGCGAGCCCGAACGCGACCGGTGGCACGGCAGGCTCTCAGGAATACACTGTGAGCGTCTCGCTCTCCGGCGGGTCAGGGCGCGCAAGCATCGCCTCACCCACCACAATTGTGAAGGATGGCGACACCTACACCGCGACCATCACCTGGTCGAGTTCGAACTACGACAAGATGACCGTCGACGGCGTGGACTACGCGCCCGTAAACGACGGCGGCAACTCCACGTTCGAGATACCCGTCACGCTCGACGAGGACATCGCCGTGTCGGCCGAGACCGTCGCCATGTCGACGCCGCACACCATCGACTACACGCTCTACTTCGACTCATCCACCATGAAGGAGAAATCGGGCGACGAAGCAAGCGGCGGCTCCCCTGCGGGAACGGCTTCAAGCGCCGCGGCCGACTTCCACAACGCCGATTTGGGCTGCGGCTGGAAGCCGACGGGGACGCTTCAGCTTGAATACGCCGAGCACTTCACTGTCGACGAGTTCGAAGGCGGCCTGCGGCTTATCTGCATTTCGAACGGGGAGCGCTTCCTCGTGGTGCCGCAAGATGCGAAGGTACCTGATGGGTTGAGCTCCGACATCGCGGTCATAAGGCGCCCCGCCGACAAGGTGTACCTCGTGTCGTCGGCGACGATGTGCCTGGTCGACGCGCTCGATGCGAACGACAATATCCTCATGTCGGGCACGAAGGCCGACGATTGCTCGGTCGCGGGCTTCAAAAGCGCGCTCGAAAGTGGGGCGATCGCCTACGGCGGCAAGTACAGCGCGCCCGATTACGAGCAAATATCGGCCTCGGGCTGCACGCTCGCCATCGAGAACACCATGATCAACCACACGCCCGATGTGAAGAAAAAGCTGCAGAAGCTCGGGCTCGTCGTGCTCACCGAACAGTCGTCGAGCGAGCCCGAAGCACTCGGGCGCGTCGAGTGGATTAAGCTTTTCGGCGTCCTATTCGACAAGGAAGACGAGGCCGCGCACCTGTTCAACGAGCAGAAGGCTCGCGTCGAGCAAACGTCGGGGCTCGCGTCGTCAGGTAAAACCGTGGCGTATTTCTACATTAACTCGAACGGGGCCGCCGTCACGCGGCGGGCGGGCGACTACGTGGCGCAGATGATCGAGCTTGCAGGCGGCAGCTACGCGCTCGATGACGCGCAGACGGCGTCGACGTCAGGTTCGTCAGTAACGCTCGAAATGGAGCGCTTCTACGCGACGGCGAAGGATGCCGACATCATCGTCTACAACGGCACCATCGACGAATCGGTTGCCACCTTGAAAGACTTCGTAGGCAAAAACGCGCTATTGTCGCAGTTCAAAGCCGTAAAGAACGGCAACGTCTGGGTCACAAGCGCCGACATGTACCAGCAGATGACTTCTACCGCCGACATTATCGACGAGCTGCACGGGGCGTTCACCGGCGATGACGCGAGCGACTTCCATTATCTGAGGAAGCTTGGCTAGCGTCATGAGAAGCCGGCTTTCCATGACATACGACGAATCGGGGCGCGCCGCGCGGTGTCGAGTCGTGACGGCGCTGCTCGCTGTTGTCATCATCGTGCTCGTCGGGGCCAACCTGTGCATCGGGAGCGTGCTCGTGCCCGCAGACCACATCCCCGGCATCCTTTCGGGCGGCGCGGCCAATTCCATGGAAAGCCAAGTCATCTGGGAGATTCGCCTGCCGCGCGTGCTTTCAGCCGTGCTTCTCGGCGGGGCACTTTCGCTCTCCGGGTTCCTGCTGCAGACGTTTTTCAACAACCCCATCGCCGACCCGTTCATCTTGGGCGTCTCCTCGGGCGCAAAGTTCGTCGTCGCGCTTACGATGATCGTGCTTCTGGGCGCGAACCAGGCCATGTCCTCGCCGGCCATGGTGGCCGCAGCGTTTCTGGGATCGCTTATCACCATCGGCTTCGTGCTCCTCATCGCACGGCGCATAAGTTCCATGGCCATGCTTATCGTGGCGGGCGTCATGGTGGGATACATCTGCTCGGCGGCGACGAACTTCCTCATCGCCTTCGCCGACGACCAGTCCATCGTGAACCTGCACAACTGGTCTTTGGGTAGCTTCTCGGGTTCGGGCTGGGACGACGTCGCGGTCATCACGGTCGTGGTGATCGCCATGAGCGCATGCGTATTCGCGATATCGAAGCCCCTTTCCGCCTTCCAGCTGGGAGAAGCCTACGCGAAAAGCGTCGGCGTGAACGTCGCACGCTTCCGCGTGGTGCTCGTCCTTCTAGCGAGCATGCTCTCCGCCTGCGTGACCGCGTTCGCTGGTCCGGTGTCGTTCGTAGGCATCGCGGTTCCACATCTCGTGAAGTCGGCGCTGAAGTCGTCGAAGCCCATCAGCGTGATTCCTGCGTGCTTCTTGGGAGGCGCCATCTTCTGCGCGGGCTGCGATTTGATCGCGCGCACGCTGTTCTCTCCCGTCGAGCTTTCCATCAGCGCCGTCACCGCCATCTTCGGCGCGCCGGTGGTTATCGCGCTCATGCTGAAGAAGCGGGTGAGGTAGATGGGGGAATTCATGCCGCGGCCCAAAACGCTCCGAGCGGAGTCGAACCTCGAAACCCCGGTCGAAACGCAGGCTGACGGAGCGCCGCTTTTCCGCATAAGCGACCTGTCGGCGGGCTACGACAAGAAGGTCGTAGTCGAAGGTGTCAATCTGGAGGTTCGCGCGGGCGACGTCGTGGCGCTCATCGGGCCGAACGGCTCGGGCAAGTCGACCATCTTGAAAACCATCACACGCCATCTTGCACCGCTTGCCGGCGCGGTAGAGCTCGACGGACGGGAGATTTCCCGATGGAAGACGGCGGAGTTCGCAAGGAACCTTGCCGTTATGCTGACAGATCGCCCCCGGACCGAGCTCCTCACCTGCCGCGATATCGTAGAGGCGGGAAGACATCCCTACACCGGGCGAATGGGCACACTCTCGCCCGACGACCATAGTCGGGTCGACGAGGCAATGAAAACCGCACATGTGGAAGAGCTCGCCGAGCGCGACTTCATGCAGATAAGCGATGGGCAACGCCAGCGCGTCATGCTCGCACGCGCCATCGCGCAGGATCCGCGTGTGCTCGTGCTCGACGAGCCCACGTCGTATCTCGATATCCGCTACCAGATCGACCTGCTGCGAATACTTCGCCACCTTGCGAAATCGCGGAATGTGGCTGTCATCATGTCCATCCACGAACTCGAGCTCGCGCAGAAAAGCGCCGACAAGGTGATTTGCGTGAAGGACGGCCGGGTCTTTCGCGCCGGCGCACCCGAGGACATATTCACGCGCGAGACAATTGGCGAGCTCTACGGCCTTCAGCATGGCACCTTCAACGAGCGCTTCGGCAGCGTGGAAATTGGGCGCCCACACGGTGATGCGCACACGTTCGTCATCGCCGGCGCAGGTACGGGGTCGGCTGTGTTTCGCCAGCTCATCCGGCAGGGCAAGGCGTTCTACGCGGGCGTTCTGCACGAAGGGGACATCGACTGCGAGCTCGCGCGCGACCTGGCGACGGAATGCGTGGCCGAGCGCGCCTTCGAGCCGATCGGGGATAAAACCATAGCCCGCGCCAAAGAGCTCCTCGTCCACTGTGCGCGCCTTATCGTGTGCCCCGCCGCCTTCGGCACCATAAACGCCCGCAACGCAGAGCTCGTCGAGTTCGCACGCTCGCATGGTATCGAGGTCATACGAGCGCGCGAAGGCGCATCGGAGGATTCCAATGGATACGCCTAGGCGCGGCCCAAGAAATCGTCCGCATCCCTATCTGACCCTATTTCACCGCAACTTAGAGAGCGTAAGGTATAACGCTTCACCCCAAATTAAATTGATTCGTTGAATAGACACATTACAAATCTTTAGACTTCGTTTAATCCACAAGTGGGTATTATCACACAGTAAGCACACGTGAAAGGATATACCCATGTCGCTTCCACAGTCAGCAGAGCGTGCAGCGCTCAACAAGCTCATCGATTATCTCGACGACAACCCGCAAGAAAACATCGACAAAATCATGGACCTCGTGAACAAGCTGGTCCCCAATCGCGTATTTCCCGTACAGCGCGAGGCATTCACCAATGTCATCAAGAGCCGCGGCAATTGGTATGACCTGATCATGCGTGTGTTCAGCCTTAATCCCCAGATGCGAACCAAACTGCTTAAGACCCTCATTGTCGACGCCAACCTGCTTGCTTGGCCAGAGCAGGAAAAGAACCGCGAAAAGTACCAGTGCAACGTTCCGTGGGCCATCCTGCTCGATCCCACGAGCGCCTGCAACCTGCATTGCACGGGCTGCTGGGCCGCCGAGTACGGCTACAAGCAGAATCTCTCGTTCGAAGACATCGACTCTATCGTTACGCAGGGCAAAGAGCTCGGTACGCATATCTACATCTATACCGGCGGCGAGCCGCTCGTCCGCAAGCACGACCTGATCAGAATTTGCGAAAAACATCAGGACTGCGTGTTTCTCTGCTTTACCAACTCCACGCTGATCGACGAGGCCTTCTGCGACGATATGATTCGCGTAGGTAATTTTGTCCCCGCCATCAGCGCCGAGGGCAATGAGCACACCACCGACGCCCGTCGCGGCGAGGGTACCTACGCAAAGATCGAGCACGCCATGAAACTCCTGCGCGAGCGCGACTTGCCGTTTGGTATCTCCACCTGTTGGACCAGCGCCAATGCCGAGACGGTTGCTACCGAGGAGAACATGGACTGGATGATCGGCGAGGGAGCACTCTTCTGCTGGTACTTCCACTTTATGCCAGTTGGCCGCAATGCAACCCCCGAGCTCATGCCCACGCCCGAGCAGCGCGAGCACATGTATCACTTTATCCGCGAAATGCGTGAGAAGAAGCCGCTGTTTACGCTCGACTTCCAAAACGACGGCGAGTTTGTAGGCGGATGTATCGCCGGCGGCCGCCGCTACCTGCACATCAACGCCGCCGGAGACGTGGAGCCGTGCGTGTTCATCCATTACTCAAACGCCAACATCCACGATGTGAGCTTACTCGACGCGCTGCGCTCTCCCCTCTTTATGAAGTACTACGAGAACATGCCGTTTAACGACAACTACCTCAAACCATGCCCCATGCTCGAGAATCCCGACGTGCTGCCCAAACTGGTCGCCGAGAGTGGCGCAATGAGCACCGACCTAATCGAGAAGGAGTCACCCGAGCAGCTGCGCGAAAAGACCCAGGCTGCCGCCGAGGCATGGTCACCTGTCGCCGACCGCATCTGGAACGACTCCGACGATCCGTTATACGCCAAGCGTCACGAGGACAAGTCGCAGGGCATGGCCGATAGCGACATGCACAAGTTCGAAAAACAGGGCCGCATACTCAAAAACGGCGATTAATGCTGCCCTACACGACAAACGCTCAGAAATGAAGCGGAGCAGTCTCGAGGCTCATCTTCGAGGCTGCTCCGCCTTACCATCAAAACAGTTTTACTAAGTTGCGGTGAAATAGGGACCAGAACGGCCTTCCAATAACCAAAACAATCCCTATTCCACCGCAACTTCTTTAAGTTGTTGAATTATCGATGCTATTCGAAGCGAGATTCCAGGCTCGACAGGCCGTTGAGTGTGAGGTCGTTGGCGACCTCAGAGACGCGCTCGATAGGAACCGAGCCGTCAGACAGCGCCCACGTGCGATAGATACCGATAATACCCGACAGCAAAAACGCCAGATAGTAGTCGAACATCTCGTCCTTGAGACCTTGGGGCAGCAGATCGCGTTCGGCAATCTCGTGCTCGAGCGGCGCACGAAGACGAGCCATAAAATCATCGAGCGGAATGTTCTCGATCAGCTGACGATTGAGCACCAAGTTGTTGCACAGTGCCTCGTTAACGGTTTTAAAGAAGGTCGCCGCCGCGCCCAGGGCGCGCTCGTTGGTGTCGCCGTCCATGGAAGCAAGCGTTTTCTCGACCGAGTCGACAATCATCTCCACCACATCGACGGCAATGGCATCGAGCAGGCCGTCAACCGTGCCAAAGTGAACGTAAAAGGTCTTGCGGTCGACATTGGCCTCGCGCGCGATGGCACTCACCGTAATGTCTGCCAGCGGCTTTTCCATGAGCAAGCGCTCGAAAGCGGAAAGGATGGCATTGCGGCTGCGAACGATGCGGCGGTCAAGACGCGGTTTGCTGGTTGCCATGGGCATGTCCCTTCGATATGCGAGCATTCATCAACAGATGAGAGATAATCTACGTAAGAGGATTATCCCCCATACAGCACAAATATGCCCCGCATCATGAAGAACGCACGACTACCCTACTGCGACTTAGGGTGCTTCTTCTTATTGAGTGCCGACGGAGATACGCGAATACCGTCGCCTGTCTGGCGCACATAGGCTTTATGAGCCGGCTTAGCGGTCCCAGAAGCCTTCTGAGCCTGCTTCTTGGGATCAACGGTAACAGCATTCGTGGGGTGGGGCTTAGTGGGCGCAGAGGGCGTTTGAGGCGTGCGACCGAGCTTGCGCATCACGCGATCCCAGCGCGCATGGATGCTCTCGTTGTGGGCACTCTTAAGGCCCAGCAGGGGCGCAGCCAAAATGGTCGGCGCAATAAACGTAATGAGGCGCCACAGCAGATAGCCGGCGGTCGAAGCCGACCCAAAGAAATGACCCAAGAACAATGCAAAGCCGCCCTCAGCGCCACCAGTTCCACCGGGCAGGGGGACCGCAGAGCTCAGCAGCTGGACAAAGGCGCTCGCGGCCATGACCGAGAAAAAGTCGACCTCATGGTGGCCAAAGGCAAGCATCAGGAAATACGGCACGAGGTAGAAAAACGCGAGCTGCAGCATGGTGATGACCACCGTGAGCAGCATGGACGAAAAGTGGCCAGCTGAAAGCTTGAACTTCTCGGAGAAGGAGTAGATCTCGCCATCGACAAACGTGCGCCATCCCTCGATCTTAGTGGCCGAGACACCAATGCGCTCAAGCCAATTGATGATGCAATGGGCGACGCGCGTGACGGTCTTAGGCATGAGCGCGACGGCGAAGATGCCCAGCAAGATGCAGCAGTGCCCACCAAAGCTAAAGACACACAGCAGCGTCATGTCGCCATAGCGCTCGGCAAAAAACGGCATGCGAGCAAGCAGTAGGATAGCGCCCCAGGCAACGAGGCCAAACTGATACACGATAAAGCGCGTGAACTGCGTGGCGCCAGCCTCGCCGACATTTTGGCCCGCCTTGGTCAGGCGGTAGATCTGGGCGGGAGTCGAGCCCATCATCATGGGCGTGAGGTTGCCAAAGAAGATGCCACTCGCCTCGACCGGAATCAGGTCGCGGATGCCGACGGGCGAATATGGGTCGAGCCAGACGGCAATCGCATAGGCCACAATGCCAAAGAACAGATACATGAACATGCAAAGACACGCGACAACGAGCCATGGCGCCTGGACGCTCGACATTGCGGCCCAGAACTGCCCCATCTGCCCGGTTACCACCAGATAGACGATATAACCCACCAGCACGACGCCGATAAAGATGGCGCCGCGGCGTGCGCTCTTATTGTCATCTCCGCCCGAGGCCTCAACCTCGACCTGGGGCTTAGACGTATGCTGAGAGGACTCCGTCATGAGACTCCTTCTAACAGTCAAAATATCTTGGATATTGTACCCGCAAGGACCATAGACAGAACGCAAAGCTCTGGTTCAAACGGGAATTGCAGACGGTTGTTTGAAAATAAAAAACCCGGCCTTCCATGGGAAGCCCGGGTATCAAATGCGTGGTAGCCCGTACCAGATTCGAACTGGTGATCTCCGCCTTGAGAGGGCGGCGTCCTAAACCGCTAGACGAACGGGCCACATGACATCTGCACTGCCGTGCTGCGAGGAAATATAATACGGGACAAAAAACATCAGCGCAAGAAGAAATTCCAAATTGCCGAAAAAATGTCGGCAGGTTATGGAACACGCAGGTAAACTGGGTAGCTAATTCAAGTTGAGATGGACCAAAAGAGCTTCGCGATCGTTGGGAATGTTGTCTTCGATCACGGCGTCGAGGGCGGAGTTGAGAAGCTGACCCAGTTCCGGCCCGGGCTTGACTCCGGCACGGATCAGGTCGCCGCCGTTGATGGCGAGCATCTTGAGCGTATAGGGCTCCCCTGCCTTCAGCAGCTCGTGCGCCATCGCGCGCATCTCCTCAATCGTCTCAACGTAATAGAAGCAAGACGGGGCCTTGCCGAGCGTATCAGCACGCTTAAGATCCATGAGCTCATCAATCAGGCGGGCTGTGTCGACGCCCTCGCCCGAAAGCGCGCGCATCATATTGAGCAGGCAGGATCGCTCGGGGCGCAGCGGCTTATCGTGGTATTTGATCAGCAGGCACACATCGCGCACCAAATCGTGCGAGAGTGCCAGGCGATCCATGATGACACGCGCCTTCTTGGCGCCGAGCTCGGGATGACCGTAGAAGTGTCCGCTGCCGGCGTGATCGACCGTAAAGCACTCGGGCTTGGAGACATCGTGCAAAAACGCCGCCCACATAAGGCTCGACGAGGGCGCGACGCCGTCACACAGCGCGAGCTCCCCCGCCACCGTCAGCACACGGGCGATATGCTCGTAGACGTTAAACGCATGGTAGACACTTCGCTGATCAAACCCGCGACCCGCTGCCAACTCGGGCACAGCGGCACAGATGAGCTCGGGATAGCGAAGCATCGCGTCTCCCCCATGACCGGTCGAAAGAATGCCCTCGAGCTCAATACCCACACGCTCGCGCGCCACGGCATCGAGCAGCGGCGCGCACTCGGCAAGCGCACGCTTAGTCTCGGGCTCAATCATAAAGTCCAGACGGCAGGCAAAGCGCACCGCACGCAGCATGCGCAGGGCGTCCTCGTTAAAGCGACGCTTGGGATCACCGACAGCGCGAATCAGCTTGCGCTCCAGATCACCCTGGCCGTCGTAGCGGTCGACAAGCCCGCGCTCGGGATGCCAGGCCATGGCGTTGACGGTAAAGTCGCGACGGGCCAGATCGTCCTCGAGCGAGGCGGCACGCTCGACACTCTGAGGATGGCGCCCATCGGTGTAAAAGCCATCCAGGCGGTACGTGGTGACCTCGATACGCTCGCCATCGGAAATAGCCGTGATTCCGCCAAATTTAATGCCCGACTCCACGACCGCGATATCAGCGGCCTCGAGCGCCGCCTTGGACTCCTGCCACAGGCCGCTACAGCACATATCAACATCGTGGCTGGGGCATCCCATCAGGGCGTCGCGCACCCAACCGCCAACGTACCAAGCCTCTAGACCAGCCGCCTCAAGCGCGTGCAGGACGCGCAGGGAGGCATCGGACGGTTGCGTACCGTTGAGCGAAACATTGCACATGCCTATGGCCTCCTGCACTTGTGAGCGTTAATCGATGGTTCTCAAGAAGTCTAACAAGAAACGAGAAAGCGCGCACACGCAATCGCGTCGTTGATTAGATAAAACGAGACAGCAGATACCACATATGTTCAGCGCGCAAAAAACACCCGCCTTGGTAATCCAAAGCGGGTGTTCGGCAACGATGTATCGATGCGGCTAGCAGACCTGGCGAACCTCGATGTGCTTCTTATATTCGTCCACCTTGGCAAAATCGCCCAAACCGGGGCACTCGACCACGTTGGCACCGGTGGCCATCGACAGGCGCAGGGCATCCTCGACGCGCTCGGGGGCGTCATGCCACACGGACAGGAAGGCAGCGAGCGAGGAATCGCCGGCACACACCGTCGACAGCAGCTTGACGTCGAAGGTGCGGTTAGCAAACCAGATGTGCTTGCCGTTGGAGAAGTACGCACCGGCGCCGCCGAGGGTCAGCAGCACGTTCTTGGCGCCCTTGGCATGAAGCTCAGCCATAGCGCCCTTGACGGACTCATCGTCGCCACCGCTCACCTTAATGCCAAAGATATCGAGCAACTCGTCGTCATTGGGCTTGATCAGCAGCGGCTCCATGGCAATGAGATCTGCCAGCTGATGGCTCGAGATGTCGAGAACGAACTCGGCACCCTTGGCCTTGACGCGGCGCAGAACCTCGGCCAGGAAGCCCTCGGAAGTGTTGGGAGGCAGCGAGCCACTGATTACCAGGCAGGTCATGTCATCGAGCGAATCGATGAGCTCAAACATCTCCTGCTCATTGGCCTCGTTGATGGCGGCACCGGCGTTGACCATGTTGTACTCGGTGTCGGGGCCGGCATTGAGGAAGACGTTGACGCGCGTGATGCCGTCGGTCCACACGGGCTTGACGGGCACGCCCAGGGCCTCGGCGCCCTTGACGATGAACTCGCCCGAGAAGCCAGCGAAGAAGCCCAGGATCGTGGTGTCGACACCGTAGTGGTCAAGCGTAAACGAGACGTTGAGGCCCTTGCCGTTGGGCGTATAGACGGCGTTGCGAGTACGCGTGACGGTGTTGGCAGCAAGGCCGTCGCAGGCGATGTTGTAGTCAATGGCGGGATTTGCAGTGAGCGTGTAAATCATGAATGTTCCTTTCACGAAGCAACGTGTTAATGAAAGTATATTCCACGCATCGGTAAAAGGCTAGGACAACTCGGTGAACGGTGTGGAAGCGATGAAGTACGGCGGG
>OHWR01000903.1_pt1 | contig 12631 bp, 17 predicted proteins | sample 1579771 | NCBI WGS metagenome assembly OHWR01 (sample SAMEA3882542, study PRJEB24775) | human gut metagenome | biome: human-associated habitat; feature: intestine environment; material: feces | place: Netherlands | collected 2009/2010 | reverse complement strand
CCAATAAAACTAACGCTGGGCTGACTAAGGAACTTTTTCAACGATTTCGCAAGGAAATCCAAGAGTTAAGAGCAGCACATCCTAACCGTAACGCAGAATATATTATGGAAGTGAAAGGATGTTCAAAACGACAAGCTCAAACAATCATAACAGCAATTAATACAGTATATACAGAACTTGGAATTTTAACGCCTAGAAAAGTGATACAACTAGAAGGGCTTCTTTCTAGAGAGCTATTTGGCAAAATAGCTAAATATGTATTTAATAAGCATGAATGGCCGGAAAGCCTAGATAGTGAAGTTGATCGAATTTATTTAGAATATCGCACTAAAGGTGATATAGGGCTTAATAAAGAAAGTGTTAAACGCACACTATATAAAGCGATTTCTATGGGCTTATAGTGGTTCGAATCCACTATGAGTTGTTAGTCTGTCGTGACTAGGTAACTTTTTTGACACTCGTATCGCTGACAGACCGATGCACAAACCCAGTAAATATTTTATAGAAACGAGGAAACCAATACATACTTTTTGGTCCAGCCTTGCATTGCTGGTAGCAAGACTGGAATTTAAAATAAAGGGGGTGGTAAATAAAAAAGCCCAAGGCAAAGCTTGCCGAGAACTATTTAAACAATCTGACAATATCATTATACCATAAAAGGAAGACAATTTATGAGAACAGTTGAACGGCTTCAAAAAATCAAGGCGCTTGATAGATATATCGACAGTCAGATAGAGCAAATTAAGAGACTGGAATCACAAGCGCTTAAGGTCACATCTGGTTCAATGCATACTGACATGGTTCAGGGTGGAAAGCGTAAGGGCAAAGATGATATTTATGTGGAACTTATAACGGCTAAGGAAGAATTAGAACGCTTCACAGCTGAAGCTATCAAACAGAAGCTAGAGTTTCGTAGACAGATAGCAAATATTGAGGATATAGATGCTAGGTCTTTGCTTCAAATGGTGTACATTGACCAACTTGGTATCTGGCAGATATGTGACAAGTTAGGGATTAGTAGAGCTACGTACTACGTTAAACTAAGACAAGCTGAGAAACATCTAGATTAATCTATAGCAATTAATACGGCATAATAATTTAGTCGTGGTAATATAGTATTATCGAAGAAAAAGGGAGACGACTCGTTTGAGTTGTCTTTTTTTGATTAAGTAATGAAGGAGGTGGACATATTGGGCTAAATCAACGACAGAAATTATTTGTCAGCGAGTATATCAAGCTAGGAAATGGAACACAAGCTGAGCCATTTGGCAAGCCTTTTGTTGTTGGAAAGGAGGAAATCTAGAATGTCTAAAACTGTTACAAAACCAAACGAATACAGACCAACAAAAGCTGAAAAAAGGTTACTTGAGGCCTTGGTAAATCCGGATAATATGAGAATTAATGTTGAGGATCTGTGTGCGGTTGCTAAAATTAGCAAAAACACATATTACGCAGCTATGAAAAAACCAGGATTTGTAAAGCTGGTTAATGAAACGACACTTGAATTAGTCAAAGGGAAAGTATCAGATGTTCTTAATGCCTCCTATCGATATGCTTTGACTGAGAAAGGATTTCAAGACCGTAAAATCTTACTTCAAATGGCTGGTTTATTAGTCGAGAAGTCTGAAACTACTGTTAATGGTAATCTTAATATTAATAATCCTTATGAAGGCTTGACAGAAGAAGAGCTTAGAAAGTTGGCGAGTCGTGATGGATAAAATAGCGCTAGGGGCAAAAATTGAGCTGTCTAAGCGCTTTTTCTTTGATTACTGTAATCTCATCATGCCAAGCTTTTTTAAACGAGATAGAGCTTATCTGGTGACAATGTGTGAAGAGTTTCAGTCATTTCTAAATGATGATGAACATGATGTTTTAGTTCTGAATCTTCCGCCGAGACATGGAAAGTCTCTCACGCTCGGTAAGTTTGTAGAGTGGGTGCTTGGTAATGACCACACGAAGAAAATCATGACTGGTTCATATAACGAAATTCTATCAACAGTTTTCTCTAAAAATGTTCGTAACACTATTCAACAAAATAAAGCGGATGTGGATAAGATTGTTTACTCCGATATTTTTGATTCCAAGATTAAAGACGGAGATGCTGCGAAAAACCTCTGGAGCTTATCAGACGGTTATAACAACTATTTGGCAACCTCTCCAACAGGGACTGCAACAGGTTTTGGTGCTGACATTATTATCATTGATGATGTTATCAAGAATGCTGAGGAAGCTAACAACGCGACAATATTAGAAAAACATTGGGACTGGTTTGTTAATACCATGCTTTCACGTTTGGAATCAAGCGGTAAAATCATAATTAACATGACTCGTTGGCATAGTGAAGATTTAGCCGGACGTGCTTTGCGTGAATTGCCTAAAAATGGCTATCGAGTAAAGCATATTAATTTCAAGGCTTTCAACGAGCAAACGAATGAAATGCTTTGTGATGATGTTCTGACTCTTGAAGATTATAAGCGCAAAGTAAAAACAATGGGGGCTGATATTGCCAGCGCCAACTACCAACAAGAGCCGATTGATGTCAAAGGTCGATTATATAGTGAGTTCAAGACTTACAATGCTCGTTCGGAGTACAAAAAGATTTGGAACTATTGCGATACCGCAGATACTGGGAAAGACTATCTCTGTTCGATTGTGTGGGGTGAAACCTCAGACGGCTTTGCGGATGTGCTAGACATTATTTACACTCAAAAGCCGATGGAGTACACAGAAAACGCAGTGGCCAATCAATTAATTAATAACAGAGTGAATGTGTCAAGAATCGAGCGAAATAATGGCGGTCGGTCTTTTGCTCGTTCTGTCAGGGATAAGATTCAAGGCAAAGTGGCTTGTGTTGTAGAAGATTTCTTCCAAGGGAATAATAAAGAAGCCCGAATTTATTCCAATAGTTATTGGATAGAGCAGCACGTTCGATTTCCTAATGACTGGCGAACTCGTTTTCCAGAATACTATCAAGCAATGACGACTTATCAACGTGAAGGTAAAAATAAACACGATGATGCGCCCGATGCAACAACTGGGATTGCTGAGACAATGACAACTCGCAAAGCAAAACTAAAGTCTTTCAAAGGAGGATTCTAATTGAAATACAAACCACCTAAATTAATGACATTTCCAAAAGACGAACCAATCACAGTTGAAGTGCTTACCAAGTTCATGGAAAAACATAAATTAGAAGTTGCTCGGTATGAGTACTTAAAAAATATGTATCGTGGGATCATGTCGATTGATGATGAGCCAACAAAAGACCCTTGGAAACCAGATAATCGTTTAACTGTTAATTTCACTAAATATATCGTTGATACTTTCACAGGTTACTTTAATGGAATTCCAGTAAAAAAAACTCACAAGGATAAAGAGATACTTTTTAAACTACAAGAATTTGATAATCTGAATGACATGGAAGATGAAGAGTCGGAGCTTGCAAAGATGGCTTGCATTTATGGTCGAGCGTTTGAGCTTTTGTATCAAGATGAAGACACTCGAACGAATGTTGTTTTTAATAGTCCAGAAAATATGTTTATGGTTTATGATGACACGATTAAACAAGAACCATTGTTTGCGGTGCGTTATGGTTATGATGATGACTGTAAATTGTATGGTGAAGTTTATACCAAAGAAACAACTTATGATTTAAATGGAACCATGGGATTTTACAACATGACTGAACAAGCGCCGAATCCTTTTGATGATTTGCCCGTTGTAGAGTTCTATTTCAACGAAGAACGAATGAGCATTTTTGAATCTGTTATTTCATTAGTCAACGCTTTTAATAAAGCCATTAGTGAAAAAGCAAATGACGTTGATTATTTCAGCGATCAGTACTTGGCATTTTTAGGCGCTGCAGTTGAAGAAGAGGACTTGAAAAACATTCGTAGTAACCGTGTTATTAATTACTATGGCGAGGGTTCCGAAGCGAAAAATGTGGATGTTAAATTCTTAGAAAAGCCTGATAGTGATTCTCAAACAGAAAATCTATTGGACAGACTAACTAAATTAATCTTCCAAACAACAATGGTTGCAAATATTTCTGATGAATCTTTCGGGTCATCAAGTGGTGTCTCGTTAGCTTACAAACTTCAAGCAATGAGTAACTTAGCTTTGTCATTTCAACGTAAATTTCAATCTTCTTTGAATGGTCGATACAAACTATTTTGTGAGTTAAGTACGAATGTTTCGAACAAAGAAGCTTGGAAAGATATTGAGTACACATTCACTCGTAATGAGCCTAAAAATATTAAAGAGCAAGCCGAGACTGCTAATATACTAAAAGGGATTACTAGTGAAGAAACTGCTTTGAGTGTCATTTCTATCATTCCAGATGTTCAAGCTGAAATGGAAAAAATCAAAAAAGAAGAAGCTTCTACAACTATCTTTGACAAGGACAAGAAACCTAGTGAGAATGAAACAAATGAGGGGTAACCTATGAATCCATCTGATTACTTGAGAGAACGTGAGAAAGCTTGGCAAGAGCAACAAATCAAAGATGATACTAAACGCATGAAACAAATCAGGGATAAGCTATTTGAAGCTCAAGAGGCTATTCAAAAAGAAATCAATGCCAACTGGCAGAACTTTGCGAATGGTCAAGGGGTTTCTATTAGTGAAGCCATGAAACGTGCGGATAAGATGGATGTCAAGGCATTTGCTAGTAAAGCTAAGAAATACGTAGAAGAGAAAGACTTTTCGCACCGAGCGAATCAAGTGTTGAAACTTTATAACTTGACTATGAGAGTGAATCGTTTAGAACTTCTGAAAGCAAATATTGGTCTGGAGCTTATTTCAGTATTTGATGACTTGGACAAATATTTCTCAAAGATTTTGACTGATGCAGCTCTTACAGAATTTGAAAGACAAGCGGGAATTCTTGGTTTAAGCGTTCCAAAGAAAGGCTATAACAGTCTAGTTGAATCAGTTCTTAACGGAAGTTATAAGGTCGAAGGATTTGCCAGTTTTTCTGACAAGCTTTGGCAGTACCAATTTGAATTGAAAGCTGATATTGAAAAACTTCTCATTCGTTCAGTAACTGGTGGAATCAACCCGAAAGCACTAGCCCCACAACTAAAAAGGCTGATGACTGAACAAGGAAAGATGAATGCCACATACAACGTACAACGATTACTAGTAACAGAAACAACACGAGTTCAAACAGCTATTCAAGAAGAAAGCTATAAAAAAGCTAGTATTGAAGAGTATGAGTATATTGCTGAACCTTCAGCTTGTCATATCTGTGGGCCATTGAATGGTAAAATATTCAAGCTTAAAGATATGTTGCCTGGCGTTAATGCACCAAACATGCATCCGTTCTGTAGATGTAGCACAGCACCGCATGTTGATGATAAAGCTTTCTGGGATGACTTACTTGATAGAAAAGTAATCAGTCAAGACGAATACAAGCAAGCTTTTGATGACAGGACAGAAGCTGACAAATCGATTGAAGAATTGCGCAATAAAAGAAAAAACAACTAAGCGTTTGCCACTGACAGGCACTTTTCTTATGTCCGTTTCCGAATGTTGTGGACACTAAATAAAACCCGAGAAAATCAGACTCCCAAGTCTTAAAATGCGAGGAGGAGGAACCAAAAATGGAACAAACAGAACTTTCACCCCTTAATTTGCAACTTTCCGCAGAAAAAGCAGCCGATGAGACGTCTGAAGCTGGTTCAGAAACCGGAACAGAAACAAACAAAGAAGAGCAACAAAAACAATCAACTGACATTGACAAAATTGTCGAAAAGCTTCAAAAACGAATCGGAAAAGAGCAGGCTGAAAAAAATGAAACAAAAACACAGCTAGAACAAGCGCTGGCTCGTATTGAAGAACTTGAAAAAGGTGGCAAAAAGTCAGTTAAAGAAAAATCTTACGAAGAAAAAGTTGTTGAACTTCAAAAAGCTAAAGACGATGAGATCGCAAGCCTTAAAGCACAAATTAAAATTTCAAATATCACCAGTCAAGCTGATGAAGTATTGAAAGAGAGTGGAATTGTTTTGAGTGCAGCGGAGTTAGGATTGTTAGTTGATGTCGATGAAGAAAAAACTTACAGCAATGTAAAAACTTTCCTCAATTTACTTGATAATCAACGCTCACAATGGGAAAAAGCACGAAACACAGGGACAACGCCTAAACGTGTTCCAAGTAACAATGATGTCGATGTTTTCAAACAAGCGGCAGCTAAATATCAATAACAGGAGATCTAAATTATGACAATTAAATATTTCACAAAACAATACGCTGGTATGTTACCAGACCTTTTCGCAAAAAAATCAGCTTTCTTGCGCGCTTTTGGTGGAGTTCTTCAAGTAAAAGATGGTATCACTGAAAATGATACTTTTATGGAACTCAAAGTAAGTGACACTGATGTAGTTATCCAAAATTATTCAACTGACGCAAATGTTGGTTTTGGAACTGGAACAGGTAATACTTCACGCTTTGGTCAACGTAAAGAAGTTAAGTCAGTCAACAAACAAGTGAAATACGATGCTCCTTTGGCAATTAATGAAGGAATTGATGATTTCACAGTCAACGATATCAAAGACCAAGTTGTAGCAGAACGTTTAGCACTTCATGGTGTGGCATGGGCCCAACACGTCGATAAATTGCTTGGTAAATTCTTATCAGATAGTGCCAGCGAAACGTTGAATTCAAAACTTGATGAAGCTTCCGTGACTAAATTGTTCTCAGAAGCTCATAAGAAATTTGTAAATAACAACGTTTCTACAGCAGTGCCTTGGGTTGCTTATGTTAATGCTGATGTCTATGACTTGCTTATTGACTCTAAACTCGCAACAACTGCCAAAAACTCAAGTGCAAACATTGATGATGAAACACTTTATAAATTTAAAGGATTCATTTTATCTGAACTTCCTGATGAAAAATTTCAATCTGGAGAAGGAGCTTACTTTGTCGCCGATAATGTTGGTGTAGCTGGTATCGGAATTCAAGTGACTCGTGCAATGGATTCAGAAGACTTTGCAGGAACAGCACTTCAAGCCGCTGCAAAATATGGTAAATACTTGCCAGAGAAGAATAAAAAAGCAATTCTTAAAGCCACAGTAACAAAGTAATTGCCCCTAAGAGCGTAACTTTAAATAAAACAACATTATCGCTTGCAGTTGGGGCAAACGAAACATTGACAGCAACTGTCTTACCAGTAGATGCAGATGATAAAACAGTAACCTTTGTTTCAAGTGAACCTACAATTGCTACGGTAACACCGAAAAAAGGGAATGTAGTTGGTAAAGCTGAAGGTAAAACGAAAATTACTGGAACAACAGCTAACGGATTAACTGTTACATGCGATGTTACCGTAACTTCTGTATAAAAAGGAGTTGCTTATGGCTATCACTTATGAAATAAAAAAGCTTTTAGGCGGTTCATCGGATGAGCGCTTGGAAATAATTGAAAAACGCACTCGTGAACGTCTATTGCTTATTCTTGGTTCTGACCTTAAAGAGGTACCGCCAGAACTAGAATATGTTGTTTTGGATGTTTCTTTGAAGCGTTTTAATCGTATCGGTCAAGAAGGCATGCAGTCCTACTCACAAGAAGGATTAAGCATGACATTTTCAGAATCTGATTTTGATGAGTATGCCGATGAAATTGAATCGTGGCGAAAATCAAGAGAACCTGAGGGCGATAAGAAGATAGGGAGGTTCAGATTGTATTGAGATATTTAGATGAAGTTACTTTTATCAAAGAATCGCCCGACTCCCGCTATGACCCCGATTTAGGCGAATGGGTTGAAAAAGAACCAACTCGAGCAGTATTTAGTGCAAACATCACTGATATTGGAACTGACAGAAGTATTAAAATTTTTGGAGATATTAAACAAGGAGCAAAAGTCATGCGAATGATGCCCCTTTTTACTATGCCAGAATATGATTACATTGAGTTTGATAATAAAAAGTGGGCTTTAACAACATATCGCAATCCAAGCGAGAGAAACACTTTTATTTTGCAAGAGGTAAATCAATGAAAATAACTGGAATTGATGCCTTGCAAAAGAAATTGAGAAAAAATGCCACGCTTGATGATGTCAAACATGTTGTAAAAAGCAATACTGCAAGCATGAACAAGAATATGCAAAATCTTGCTCCTGTAGATACAGGAAACATGAAGCGTTCAATAACCAGTGATTTTACAGACGGGGGACTTACAGGAACGACTGGACCTCATACTGATTATGCTGGATATGTAGAGTATGGGACGCGATTTCAAGCTGCACAACCATTTGTAAAACCTGCGTTTAACATTCAGAAAAAAGTATTCACAAATGATTTAGAAAGGTTGATGAAATGATTAAAACTCGAGACCAATCTATTTTTGATGAATTGTTCAAACAAGTTCAAGCTTTGGGTTATACCGTTTACGATTATAAGCCAATGAATGAAGTGGGCTATCCATTTGTTGAAATGGAGAATACTCAAACCATTCATGAAGCAAATAAAACAGATATCAAAGGCACAGTAAGTCTTTCATTATCTGTTTGGGGCTTACAGAAGAAGCGCAAGGAAGTGTCTGACATGGCAAGCAATATATTTAACCAAGCGTTAAATATAAATAGCACAGATGGCTATTCTTGGGCTTTGAATTCACAAGCAAGTACCATTCAAATGCTGGACGATACAACAACGCATACATCGCTTAAAAGAGCGTTGATTAACTTAGAATTTAGACTAAGATAGGAGATTTAATATGGCAGAATTAACAGCCAAACAGGGTAAAGATATTATCTTGCTCTATCGTTTGCTTAGTAACGCAACAAAAGAAGCCGCTTGGAAACTCGCTTTCCAAACAGAACACTCGAATGAAAAAACTCGAGATTACAACACTACAGCAACCAAAGATGGGACAATAGGTTCTCTTGCAGCAATTGAATACAGTTTGTCTGCCACATCTATTGCAGCAAATGGTGACCCACATCTTGACGAAATGGACAAAGCGTTTGATGATGGAGAAATTATTGAAGTGTGGGAAATTGATAAAGCTGAAAAAGGATCTGACGGAAAGTACAAAGCGAAATATCTTCGTGCTTATCTTACAAGTTTCTCTTACGAACCAAACTCAGAAGATGCGCTTGAATTGAGTTTAGAATTCGGAGTGTTTGGTAAACCTCAAAAGGGCAATGCCACACTAACTACTGAACAAGCTAATGTTGTTCAGTATGTCTTCAAAGATACTGTTCGGGGATAAAGCTGAAAATATTACTGGCCCTGCCTGGGGTACAGTTGTAGAAGTGACAATTTAAATACTATAAACAAAAGGCTAGAGATTCGCTCTAGCCTTTATTTTTTAAGGAGAAATCAAAATGGAATTAACAATTAATGGAAAACAGTATGTTTTCATCTTTGGTTACCGATTCATTAAGGAATTGAATAAAAAAAATGAAGTAACAGAACATGGGATGACTTTAAAAGCCGGTTTAGATAATGCTTTGATGAACTTTTTTAGTGGAGATATCGAAACACTTGTTGAAATGTTAAAAATTGCCAATGCAACAGAAAATCCTCGTGTCTCTGAGAAAGGGATAGTTGAATGGATTGAAGAGAATGGAGCTGATGCGCTTTTTGATTTAGTACTCGAAGAGTTAAAAAAGTCGGAATTTACCAAGAAAAAAACGTTGAACTTCGAGAAAGAAGTCAGCAAAAATCTACAGTAACAGATTTTGACAAACTCTATGAACAAGTTCAGTTAAATTGTTTGCGTTATCTCGGAATTACTAATCTAAGAGATATAGAGCGCATGACCATTTCGGAGTATGAATTAAGGTTGAAAGCTTATAGGCTAAAAAGACTTGATGAGCAAGAATTTATTTACCAACAAGCATGGGCAAATTGGCAAGTTCAATCAACTAAGCAACAAGGTAAGAAGCAAGTTCCAGTTTATTCGACCTTCAAGAAGTTTTTTGATAAAGAAAAATTTGAAAATGATATTTTAGGAATCGAAACTTCGGACAGTGCTTTTAAAAAGGACAAAAAACTAATTAACCTCATGAAAAAAGCAAATAAGTAAGAAAGGATGAAAAACATGGAATCTTATAGTGTAGAAGCGGTTCTGAGTGCTGTTGATAAAAATTTCACTTCAACCATGAATAAAGCAGATAGTTCAATGAGAGCTTTGAACAAGAACTCACAAAATACAAATACTTCTATCCTAGATATTGACAAGGGTGTCGGGGTTTTTAAACTTATTGATTCAGCGGTAGGTTTGGTTAGAAATTCATTAGATGGTGCAATTAACCGTTTTGATACTTTAAAAAACTATCCAAAAGTAATGGCTCAAATGGGCTTTTCAACGAATGATGTGGCTAAGTCAACCGAGTTACTAAAAAAAGGCGTTGATGGTTTACCTACTTCACTTCAAGAACTGACAAAAAGCTCTCAAAGCTTTGCCATTTTAGAGAAAAGCGCAACGGGTGGTGCTAAAACAGCAATAGCTCTTAACGATGCTTTTCTAGCTTCTGGGGCAAGTGCTGCAGATGCAAGCCGAGGAGTTCAGCAATATAGTCAAATGTTATCTAGTGGTAAAGTTGATTTAATGTCTTGGCGAACCCTTCAAGAAACAATGCCTTACGCTTTGACACAAGTTGCTAAATCATTTGGTCTCACGGGTAAAAGCGCTGAACGTGATTTATACGCCAAGCTCCAATCTGGTGACATTACCATGGAACAATTGAATAAGCGATTTGTAGAACTGGACGGTGGAGTTAAAGGATTTGCGCAAACTGCAAGAACGGCAACTGGCGGTATTGGTACATCTTTTACTAACATGAAAAATGCTGTGTTAAACGGAATAACTGGAGTACTAAAAACGATTGATATCGCCTTACAAAATAATGGATTTAAAAATGGTATTGCGACAGTTTTCGATGGCATGAAGCAATCTATAATTGATACTTTTAAAAATATTAATTTTGTTTTATCTAAAGTACTCCCATCTATTATAACTGCTTTTGTTCAACTAGGAAATATTTTAAAGCCTTTCACTCCTTTACTAAAAGGATTAGGTGGAGGTTTTACAACTTTAATAGCTATCGTTGGCGGAATGCTTATTTTTCAAAAAGTTGCTGGCGCTGTAAAAACTCTGTTTGCTGCATTAACCGCAAATCCTTATGTTTTAGCAATAGCTGGAATTGTTGCCTTGGTTTTAGCAATCAAAAATCTTTGGGACACTAATAAAGGTTTTAGAGATGCAGTCATTCAAATTTGGCAGTCTATTTCTGACTTTTTACAACCAGTTATTGAATTTATTTCTGGCATCATAACGAATACATTTACTCAAGTTTCTCAATGGTTTACTGAAAATCAGCAAGGAATACAGAACTTAATTAAAACAGTCTGGGGAGTCATCCAAGGTGTATTTGAAGTCGCAATGATCGCAATTCAAGCAGTTGTTTCTTTAGCATTAGGACAAATGCAAGCTGGTTGGGAAATTTGGAGCAATGTTATTTCAGGGATTGTACAGGTAGCATGGGCTTTGATTTCAAATATTTTTTCTGGTTCTTTAGACAATATTTTGGCAGTTGTAACGTTCGTTATTAAACAAGTCCAGTTGGTGATAGATACAGTGATGAATGTTATCCAAGGGATAATAAAAACTGTTTGGTCACTTATTATAGGAGACTGGCAAGGCGCTTTAGATGGAATCAATCAAATTGTCGGAGCTTTTGGAAATTACATTACCGGAACATTCGATAATGTAATGGGATTAGCTAAAGACTTGATAAAAATGGCATTGATACTATTAAAGGAATATTTGACAGCTTATCTAAAATTAATCTTTTTGACATTGGTAAGGCTATTATTGATGGATTTGTAAAAGGCCTAAAAAGTTCTTGGGAAGCGGGTATGAAGTTTATTGGCGGAATTGGAGATTGGATTCGTGAGCATAAAGGGCCAATCCGTAAGGATAGAAAACTTTTAATTCCCGCTGGTAATGCCATTATGAATGGTTTAAATTCTGGTTTAACTAGAGGTTTCCGTGATGTTCAATCCAACGTTTCAGGAATGGGCGACATGATTGCTAATGCAATTAATTCTGACTATTCTGTGGATATTGGGGCAAATGTTGCGGCTGCTAATCGCTCAATCAGTAGTCAAGTTTCTCATGATGTGAATCTTAACCAAGGCAAACAGCCGGCTTCATTTACTGTGAAGCTTGGGAATCAAACCTTTAAAGCCTTTGTGGATGACATTTCTAACGCACAAGGTCAAGCAATTAACTTAAATATGGGATTTTAGGAGGTAGAAATGTACAAGTTTAGAGATACGACAAAACAGGAGCATTATCGCAACCTTCCTTTTATTCCAACCAGCGCCATGAGTTATGATGGGACTTGGTTAGAGGAACTCATAGAAGGTTATCAGACTTTGACGGTTGAGGGGCGAGAAATGTATTCTCTCAGCTTTGAAACACAAGACATGCAAGTAGGAGGTGTGATCACTAATGTTAAATATCCTCCTCGGGAGTTGACGATAAAATATAAGCTTGAGGATAGGGACCCTCGAGCTATACAAGAAAAGTTTGATATTTTAAAGGCGTTCTTGATTCGTCAAGAAGATGTTCCCATTATTTTTAATGATGATCTGGAATATACGTTTTATGGTCGTTTCAA
>OHWR01000902.1_pt1 | contig 12638 bp, 8 predicted proteins | sample 1579771 | NCBI WGS metagenome assembly OHWR01 (sample SAMEA3882542, study PRJEB24775) | human gut metagenome | biome: human-associated habitat; feature: intestine environment; material: feces | place: Netherlands | collected 2009/2010 | reverse complement strand
GCCCGATTTTGCCTCTTGACAATGTCCTGCTCATATTAAAAGGAACGTCCCCAAGCGCCGGGTTTCCGCAGTCATTGGGGACAGACTTAAATGACTAGTCTTTTATGAACGTCCCCAATGACTACCCACAGAATGAGGGTCTCATCGGGGACTAGGTAAATAGCAAAAGCCCCCGCGGCCGAAACGGGCCGCGGGGGCAGCAGGCTTGCAAGGGTTAACTCAAGTCCTCGCCATTTGATGCAATGACCTTTTGATACCAGCAGAAGCTGTCCTTTCGGTAGCGATCGAACGTGCCTTTGCCCGTATCATCGGCATCGACATAAACAAAGCCATAGCGCTTCTTCATCTGCCCCGTCGAGGCCGATACCAGATCGATACAGCCCCACGGCGTGTATCCCATCAGGTCAACACCGTCCTCGACAATTGCATCGCGTAGCGCAAGAATATGCCTGCGCAGGTAATCAATATGATACGCATCGTGGACTTTGCCGTCTTCCAGCGCATCGAGTCCGCCCACACCGTTCTCAGCGATAAAGAGCGGAAGATGGTAACGATCGTGGTAGCCGGCAAGCGTCACGCGCAAACCCAGCGCATCGATCTGCCATTTCCAAGCAGTCTCTTTATCCTTGAGGTACGGATTGCGCAGCGTCGGGAACACGTTACCCTCCGCCTTCTCAGCGATCACCTGGTCATCGGCGCACACCAAGCGCGAGCAATAGTACGAGAACGAGATGAAGTCGACGGTATGCTCGGCCAGATACTCCGTATCGCCTGGCTCAAAGGGCACGTGAACACCCTCTTTCTCGAGCGCACGCAGCTTCCAAGTAGGATAGGCGCCCGCAGCCATCACGTCAGTGTAGAAGTAGCGGCCGCGGTCCTCCTCATACGCAAGCCATACGTCCTCGGGCGCACAACGGTACGGATAGGTCGCACCGGCAGCGATCATGCAGCCCACCTTGTTTGCGGGATCGATCTTGTGCAGGATCTCGACAGCGCGAGCGCTCGCCATAAACATATGGTGCGAGAACGCCGCGGTCACGGCTGCACGGTCACGCTCATCCTCGAGCGTGACGCCCGCGTTGAGATAGGACAGCGCCACGCTGTTGATCTCGTTGAAGGTGAGCCAATAACGCACGAGGCCCTGGTACGCACGTCCGACGGTCTCGACGTAGTGCGCATACCGCTCGATCATCTCTCGGCTTTGCCAGCCACCATAACGCTCGACCAGAGCCAACGGATAGTCGTAGTGCGACAGCGTCACGAGCGGCTCGATTCCGTGCTCGCGCAGCGCCTCGAATACCTGACGGTAAAACTCCAAGCCCTCACCGTTGGGCTCGGCCTCCATCCCTGTGGGAAAAATACGGCTCCAACAAATTGAAAGACGCAGGCACTTAAAGCCCATCTCGGCAAAGAGCTCGACGTCCTCGCGCCAATGATGGAAGAAGTCGTTGCCCCAACGGCATGGATACAGCCTGTCCGGATCATCCACGGGCTTTTGCCTGCCAAACATCACATCCCAGCGGTCGGGACCCTGTGGAATCAGGTCGGAGTGCGACATACCGCGGCCGCCCTCGTTCCAGCCCCCTTCGGCCTGGTTGGCAGCGAGCGCGCCGCCCCACAAAAAGCCCTCGGGCATACCGGCAGCAGACGTTCTGTCAAAGTAACCCATGCTACTCAGTATCCTTGGCAGAAGCTGCCGCGGCGTTCTCCTGCTCCTGCGCCAGGAGCTGGTTGTCGTACACCTTAAAGAACGGGTACCAGACCACAGCCATGACCACGATCAAAACGATCGTAAATACCCAGATACGCGGGTCGAGGCACTGGATAAAGCCCTGAACGAAGATGGGGAACGTGCCGCTCACCAAGATGTAGAAGTTAGAGACAAGACCCAGTGAGATTGCACCCCAATACAGCAGGGCCGAAATCATACCGCCCAGCACAAACGGAATCATGAGGATCGGGTTGAAGATGATGGGTGCGCCAAAGATCGCGGGCTCGGAGATACGGAAGAAGCTCGGCACGATCGATGCCTTGCCAAATGCCTTGAGCTGCTGCGACTTTGCCTTAAACGCGCAGAGCGCCACAAAAGAGAACGTATTGCCCGTGCCGCCGATGAGGTTGATGACCATCGACATGAGTACCGGGTGGAACTCAAGCGGCTGCCCAGCAGCGTAGAGCGAGGCGTTGGCAGCAAAGGCGGCAAGCGTGACCGGGGCGGTGATGGGCATCACGATCATGTTGCCGTGGACGCCAAAGCACCAAAACAGCAGCGTCATGAAGCAGATAAGCAGTGCGCCGGGCACAGAGTCAACTGCGACGGAAAGCGGGGCAGCGAGCAGCTTCTCGATAACCGAGGGGATGGACAGCGTGGGATCGATCATCTGGATCAGCAGGTTGCCACCAAAGAAGATGAGGATGTTGACGAGCATAGGCACGATGGCGCCAAAGGTTTCGGACAAAAACGGCGGCACGCCATCGGGCATCTTGATGGTGATGCCCTTGGTCTGGCAGAAGCGCGTGACCTCGACGGAGACCAGGGCAACGATGATGGCGGTAAACAGGCCCTGCGCACCCAGATAGGTGCAGGGGACCGCCTGGAGCACGGACTCATCAGCAAGCTGGTAGTAGGACGACGGCGCCGCGGCGATCAGGAACATCACCAGCGAGGTCATACCGGCGTTAAGCTTGGGCATCTTGTAGGTGCCCGCCAGGTTATAGGCGATTGCGAACGTCACGATCACCGACAGTATGCCCATCGTCATGTTGAACGGGATGAGCAGCGTGAGCTTATTGGCCGTGGCAAAATCGAGCCAAGGGCCAAAGACGGACCAGAACCCGCCCTGCGCCACCAGGTCGGCCGTGACCGGCGGGTTGGCGATAATCATAAAGACGGCAGAGACCAAGATGAAGCTGATCGCGCTCATAAAGCCCTTTTGCATGGAGGCAAAGTGGCGCTCGGTGCCGCAGAAATTGGCAATAGGGGTCAGTTTTTCCTGAAGCAGGGTCATGAACTTTTCCATGGTCGCCTCCTAGCCCAACAGCGACTGGGCGAGTGCCAGCACGTTGGCGGCGTTGCCCATGCCGTAGTCCTGTGCGGGGATGACCGCGGTCGGCTTACCGCTCCCCTGCTTGACGGTGTTGAGCTGGTAGGACACCTGCGGCCCCAAGAGCAGCACGTCATAATCGGCACAGGTCTCCTGATACTCGCCGATACCCACCGCATCGATATCGAGCTCGATGCCGTTTTGCTCCGCGTATTTCTCGAGTTTCTTCATCAGAATGCTTGTAGACAGGCCAGCTGCGCAAACAAGAAGGATCTTCATAAGGGATTCCCTTCGCATTGATTGGTTGGATAGTCGCCGCACGCCGTTAGGCGTTCTTGGCTGCAGTGCGCTCATACAGGCAGATCAGCTCCTGCACGAGCTCCTGAGCAAGCATGGAGCACATGAGGTGGTCCTGAGCATGGACCAGCAACACATCCACCGACAGATGCTCGCCCGCCGCCTCGGTCGAAAGCAGCTGCGTTTGGATGTGGTGAGCCTTGATTCCCGCATCCTTTGACTGCTTCATGAGTTTGGCGGCAGCGTCAAAATCCCCCGCCTTTGCCTTTTCAAGGGCTTCGAAGGCAAGGCTGCGTGCCTCTCCCGCTGCAGCGACCAGCTGAAACGAAACCATCTCGGTTCCCTGATCGTCCATAACGGTCTCCTCTCCCGTGATGTCTGGTTTGTACTTGAATATTCGAAACACCTATCTCCCGCCCGCAATCCTCGAGGTTTATTGCAGGTAGACTGACAGGGTCATCGACAAAAGAAGTCTTAAGCCGTATGCGCTTGCACAAGCGCCATCAGCTCATGCCAGGACCGGCGCTCGCGTAAGCGCTCGACCCCCTGGCGGTCCATAAAGATCTCAGCGAGCAGCGAGCTCAAGATCCGCGCCTCATCGCCGCCCGACCGGGCAAACGACACCATAAAGACGATATCGACCTCATGGCCGTATTCGTCCCAAAGAATGGGATGTTCGAGCAGGCCCACGGTAACAAAGGCCTCGGCGCTCAAAGGATGCATCCCATGGGGCATGGCCACCCCATTGCCAAACGAGGTGGCACTCGCGCTCTCGCGCTCGGCAACCTCTTGGGCAAACTGGGCATCGACACGGCCGCTCTCGACGGCGCGCTCGGAGAGATATCGGAGAACGGCCTGCTTCGACGACGCCTCAACGCGGTTGAAGAACAGGGCACGGCTAAAGAAAGCGCTCAGGGAGTCCGATTGCGCAGCGTCATCACTCAGCACCTTGCGGATAGCGTTGACATCGCTCGTCTCCAAGAAGAAATCGACCTCGCGGACGGGCACAGGCAACTTGACGTTGAGCGGCACCGTTGTGAACACGTAGTCGATGTGCGAAAAGTCGAGCGTTCCCACGCGGGCGACGTCGCATGTCTCAATCGACTCGATATACATACCAAACTGCTTGCGGTACTGGTGCTCGAGCATACGGGCGCTTCCCGCTCCCGAGGCGCACACGATCAGGATGCGTTTGCGACGCGGCTGGTCGGCTTGCTGCTCGAGGGCCAGGGCAAATGCCATGGCGATGTAGCCGAGCTCCTCATCAGAGGGCTGGCTGCCAAAATGACGCTCGAGTACCTGCGAGGTGCCGGCCGCCATCGAATAGGCCAACGGAAACCTCGTCTTGATATCGGGCAGCATGGGGTTATCCATATGCATGTGATATTCAAGGCGATAACCCAGAGGGCCAATATGCCGAGCAAGGTTCATGCGAAGTTCAAGATCGCTGCTAAAGTCAAACCTAAACTCATCGTTGACCGCACGTACCATCTCGGAAGCAATCTCCCACATCTCGTCCGAGATAACGGCAGAGCCCTTCTCGGGCACGCCCGTGCCCCTGCCGAGCAAATGGATTGCGATAAAGGCAACCTCTTCTCGGGGCATGCTCACGCCCAGGGCATCCTTGATGTTTGCGGCAATCTGGAAAGCCGCGGCGTATTCGCGCGTTCCCTCCAGTTTTTGAACGTCCGATTCTGCAGCTGGGACATAGCAGCCCTGCTCGATGCGGCCAAGAGCGATGTAAAGATGCATGATGAGATTGCGGGATGCCAGCGAGCTCACCGTGACGGGCGAGGCCGTCAGGGCATCGTCCACACATGCGGCGATGGCCCGCAGGTGCTCGGCGAGCTTTGCATCGTCGGTGTCGGGCAACACGGGCCTCACCAGCGAGGCCAGGCACAGGCGCCGTTGCGACTCCCCGCCCGCAACGCGGATTCCGTAGCGTGGGCGCTTTTCAAGCGTTAAGTCAAATTGGGCGAGTTTCTGCTCTACCAGACGCATGTCATTGGACAGAGTCCGCGCCGAAACGTAGAGTAAATCCGCATACTCCTCAATCGTCACCCACTGGGACCGCATTAGGAGGTCGTTAAGAAGGAAGGACACACGGCCGTCGCGCGTATCAGGAATGCCCGGATGGGCCAGAGCCGCACCGTCTAGCAAGCGAGCAAGCTCATCTGCATGTGCAACATCGATACGATATTGCCCTTTGCTGCCAACGATGCGTGCAACCCCCGCAAGCTTGTCGTTTGCGCGATGGATATAGTTTCTCACGGCGCGCTCGCTTACCTCGAGACGCTTGGCAAGCACCGCGACAGCGACAGGCTGATCGTCCTCGATCATATTTACAAGCTGCTTAACGCGAGCATCCATGTCCTCCTCCTTTCCCTGCGTCTAGTCTAACGCGGTAAAGAATGACACTCCACGTCGCGCTCGTTCCGCCAACGCGGAACAGGTTGCGGGGAGTCCAGCTGAACTTATAGGGAGCACGGAGAGAGGGCCCGAAAGCAATGCGTCGGTGTGAGATGCGCTTTCCGCAGTCATTGGGGACAGATTTAAATTAGTAGTCATTGAGGACGTTCTTGTTTGACTAGTCGTTTAAGAACGTCCCCAATGACTACCCACCCATCGGGGACTAGGTAAATAGCAAAAGCCCCGCAGTCGGAGCGGACTGCGGGGCTCATGAAGAGAGGCTAGTTTGTGGGCGCTTTGCCTGGCGCCCACGAGAGAGGCAACAGAGTAGAGACTACTCGTGGATGCGGGTACCGGAGAGACCGGCCATGGTCTCGGCGGCCTTGTCCAGAGCACCGATGATGCAGGTGCGGCCCTTGCGGGAACGGGCGAACTTGATGGCGGCGCGGACCTTGGGCTCCATGGAACCCTTGCCGAACTGACCCTCGTCGGCCAGGCGCTCGGCCTCGTCGGCGGTGAGGTCCTCGAGCTCCTCCTGGTTGGGCTTGCCAAAGTTGATGGCGACATGCTCGACGGCGGTCAGCAGGAACAGAACGTCGGCGTCGCAGTCCTCGGCCAGCAGCTCGCCGCCCAGGTCCTTGTCGATGACGGCGGGAATGCCCTTGTAGCAGCCCTTGTTCTCGTAGTCGCGGACGACGGGGATGCCGCCGCCACCGCAGGCGATGACGATGAACTCGTTGTCGAGCAGGTTGAGGATGGAGTCAGCCTCGACGATCTTCTTGGGATCGGGGGAGGCGACGACGCGACGCCAGCCGCGGCCGGAATCCTCGACGAAGACCTTGGAGGGATCCTCGGCCATGAACTCCTTGGCCTGCTCCTCGGTGTAGAAGGGGCCGATCGGCTTGGTCGGGTTCTTGAACGCGGGATCGTCGGGATCGCACTCGATCTGGGTGACGACGGTGGCGGCGTGCCAACGCTTATAGCGCTTGTGCATCTCGCGGCCGATGCCCTGCTGCAGGTGGTAGCCGATGTAGCCCTGGGACATGGCGCCGCACTCGGGCAGCGGCATCTCGGGGGTGCCGATGGCATCGTGGGCAGCAGCGAAGGCGTTCTGGATCATGCCGACCTGCGGGCCGTTGCCGTGGGTGATGATGATCTCGTTGCCCTGCTCGATGAGACCGAGGAGAGCGTGGGCGGTGTTGCTCACGGCCTCGATCTGCTCGACGGGGTTGTTGCCGAGGGCGTTGCCGCCGAGGGCGACGACAATACGATCGGGCTTGCCAAGAGGCTTAGACATTGCTGGAATCCTTTCTGTAAAAGGCCTACAACCCATTAATAACCCGCGTCCGTGCGATACGCGAGTTTATTAAGGTTTATATTCTCTTTATCGCTCATTTTATTCATTTTGAAAATACCTAAGCGGCGAACGGTCGATTTTACCCGCTCAGCGTAAAGAAGCCCAGTTCAGGCATATCTACGCCATTTACGTGCAACTTTATTTAAATAGAGCAGGGATTAGACCAGATTATGCAAACTATATCTTTGCTAAACACAAAACGGACAGCGCAATATCTTACTCGCACTATACGCGATTCTATACATTAATTTGACGAGTATGCACCCCTGCAAAAACATGGGGCTTTTCATCCAACATAAGGGATAGCCGATCGCGCTTCACCCCGCGGCAAGCGACTGCGAGTTCGCAGTATGGAACTTTACCGTCGGCTTCTGCATGAACGCTGCCGACGCCCTTTCGCTCCTGCGCGCCCAAGCAGCCGAGAACGCTAACGGCGCCACTGTCAACCTGGCCACCCTCAACAACGGCGCCGCCAGCCTTTTCGCAAAGTACCGTGCTGGTTCGCTGGCTTTGAGGCCTAAGTGAGCTTTGCTATTTGCCAATTTTTGTATGATTTGGGTCAAATCTATTTGTCAATTTTTGTATGATTAGGGGCAAATCTATTTGCCAATTTTTGTCAATGAGGTGTTTTAATGCTACGCCGCAAGGTCACTGATAGGCTTTTGAGCTGGAAGAATAACTCCCATAAGGCCCTGCTTGTTACCGGTGCGCGTCAGATTGGCAAGAGCTATGCGATTCGCGCGTTTGGAAAGAGCAACTACGCTTCGTATTATGAGGTCAATCTGCTACTTGATGCCGAGGCAAGAGACGTACTTGTTGGCGCTAAGAACTCCATTGACTTCATCAACCGTGTGGCCCTTCTTGCGGATGCACCGCTTGTTGAAGGAGACACGCTTATCTTCGTCGATGAGATTCAGGAGTATCCGCAGATCGTTACACTTATGAAGGCGCTGGTCGAGGACGGACGCTTTAGCTATGTCTTCTCGGGGTCTATGCTTGGGACTGAGTTTAAGGGGATCTCTTCTTTCCCGGTGGGGTATGTCGAGCACATTGTTATGCGGCCAATGGATTTTGAAGAGTTTTGTTGGGCAAACAGCATCAGCGAGAATGTGCTTGCAGACATCCGCAGCTGCCTTGTCGAGAGGCGTCCCGTCGAAAATTTTATTCATGAGGCGATGCTCAAAAACTTTAGAGCTTATATCGTTTGCGGCGGCATGCCGGAGGTCGTTCAGAACTATATCGATTCGGGCTATTCGCTCGTGAGAACGCGTGAGCTTCAAATTCAGCTAGTCGATCAGTACAAAAGCGATATCTCTAAATATGCATCGACTCGAGCGTTTAACGTTCGCTCCATTTTCGAGCAAATTCCCGTTCAGCTTGAGGCGGAGTCCCATCGCTTTATCGTCTCGTCTCTAGGCGAGGGAGCTCGTCTTCAAAAATACGAGCAGGATTTCCTATGGCTGGTGAACGCAGGCGTTGGATTGATGGTCCCCCAGGTGACGGAGGCACGAAGTCCTCTCAAGAGGACGGAGAAAACGACAGCCTTTAAACTATACGAGTCCGATACAGGTATGCTCGCATCGCGGTATCCCGGCAGCACGGCACGCGCCGTCTACCTTGACATGAAAACCCCCAACCTCGGCGGCCTCTATGAGAACGTGGTCGCACAGGAACTCGTTGCCCTCGGAGCAGATACGTGGTACTACCAAACGCGTGAGGTCGGTGAAGTCGACTTTGTAATCGAAGGTGCCCTCGGGCATGTTGTCCCAATCGAAGTCAAATCGGGCAAGAAAGTTCGAGCACATGCAGCCCTCGACCGTTTGATGAGTGTGGGCGAGTACAAAATTCCCGAGGCCGTTGTGCTGAGCCACGAAAACCTTTGCAAAGAGGGCAAGATCCTTTACGTTCCAATCTATATGACATTCTGTCTCGATGAGTTTATGGAAAAGGACGACCCCAACAACGATTTCTCGTTTGCACCCATATCTCTCTAGGTCATCTGAGTCCGCAAGCCAGCCCCCACGCCCAAAGTACTGCGCCTTTCGCGCCAAAGGCGCGAAACAGCAAGGGGATAGAAGGCAGCGACAACCAACTCCCCCACTATGCCCAAAGTGCTGCGATGTTTCGCGCAAAGCGCGAAACTGCACTGGGGCAGCAGAAGGCCACAATCAGCTAGCCCTCCATGCCCAAAGTGGCGCGTGGTTTCGCGGCCACGCCGCGAAACAGCGACCGGGACAAGGCACCCCCACAGCCACGTCCTTCATTCAGCCCCACAATCCGAGGACGTAGTCGTAGCAGGATCTGAGGGCTAACCTTCGCGGACACTCCGCAGGACGAAAGAACCCCCGCCGCACGTAGTGCGCAGCGGGGGTTCTTTCATGTCCGAGGACGTCCGCGAAGGTCAGCCCTCAGATCCTGCGGTGGGAGACCTAGGCCTCGTTGTACACCGTCTTGAGCTTCAGCAGGTGAGCGTAGCGGTCCATGGCGGCCTGCTCGTTCTCCTTGAAGAGCTCCTCGGCACGCTCGGGGAAGGAACGCGTCAGCGAAGCGTAACGGGCCTCGTTCATCAGGAACTCCTGATAACCGCCCGCGGGCTCCTTGGAATCGAGCGAGAACTTCTTGCCGGCAGCAGCCTCGGGGTTGAAGCGGAAGAGGTTCCAGTAACCGCACTCGACAGCCTTCTTCATCTCGGCCTGGCAGTTCTGCATGCCGCCCTTCTTGATGGAGTGCATCTCGCAGGGGCTGTAGCCGATGATGAGGGACGGGCCGTCGTAGGCCTCGGCCTCGTGGATAGCCTTGAGGGTCTGAGCCGGGTTGGCGCCCATGGCGACCTGCGCCACGTAGACGTAGCCGTAGCTCATGGCAATCTCGGCCAGAGACTTCTTCTTGGTCACCTTACCGGCAGCGGCGAACTGAGCGACCTGGCCCAGGTTCGAGGCCTTGGAGGCCTGACCGCCGGTGTTGGAGTAAACCTCGGTGTCGAAGACGAAGACGTTGACATTGTGGCCGGAAGCCAGGACGTGGTCCAGGCCACCGAAGCCGATGTCGTAGGCCCAACCGTCGCCACCGAAGATCCAGAAGGACTTCTTGGTGAGGTAAGCCTTGTCGGCGAGGATCGCCTTGGAAGCGTCGCAGCCGCACTTCTCGAGCTCGGCAACGTAGGCAGCGGCAGCGGTCTTGGAAGCCTCGACATCGTTGACGGAGTCGATCCAAGCCTGGCCAGCGGCCTTGAGCTCGTCGGACGGACCGTCAGCGGCGATAATCTCCTGGGTGGCGGCGATCAGCTTGCGCTGAACGGCCTCGTAGCCAACGGCCATGCCCAGACCGTGCTCGGCATTGTCCTCGAACAGGGAGTTGTTCCACGCCGGGCCGTGACCGTCCTTGTCCTTGCAGTAAGGAGCGGTGGCAGCGGGGTTGCCCCAAATGGAGGAGCAGCCAGTGGCGTTGGAGATGAACATGCGGTCGCCGGCGACCTGGGTCACCAGACGTGCATAGGCGGTCTCGGCGCAGCCGGCGCAGGAGCCAGAGAACTCCAGGTAGGGCTGCTTGAACTGGCTGCCCTTGACGTTGGCCGCGATGAGCTCCTTCTTCTCGGAGACGTTCTCGACCATGTAGTCCCAAACGGGCTGCTGGTCCATCTCCTGCTCGGTGGGAACCATCTCGAGGGCGCCCTTGGGACAGACCTTGACGCAGTTGGTGCAGCCCATGCAGTCGAGCGGGGACACGGCCATGGCGAACTTCATACCCTTGGCCTTGGGGCCCATAGCGTCGAGCGCGCGGGTAGCCTCGGGCGCGGCGGCAGCCTCGTCCTCGGTCATCGCGAACGGACGGATGGTGGCATGCGGGCACACATAGGCGCACTGGTTGCACTGGATGCACTTGGTCTCGTCCCAGTGGGGAACGACCACGGCGACGCCGCGCTTCTCGTATGCGGAGGCGCCCAGCTCAAACTGGCCGTCGGCGCAATCGACAAAGGCGGAAACGGGCAGGCTGTCGCCATCCATGCGATCGATGGGCTCGAGCAGGTTCTTGACCTGCTGGGCGATGGCGGACTTGGTCTCCTCGGAGAGCTCGACGGGAGCGGCATCCTCGGCGGTTGCCCAGTCGGCCGGAACCTCGAACTTACGGAAGGCGGTAGCGCCGGCATCGATGGCCTTGTGGTTGGCGTCGACGATGGCCTGGCCCTTCTTCATGTAGGACTTGGTAGCCGCGTCCTTCATGTACTGCAGAGCGTCCTCGGCGGGCAGGACCTTGGCCAGCGCGAAGAAGGCGGACTGGAGCACCGTGTTGGTGCGCTTGCCCATGCCGACCTTGGCGGCCAGGTCGATAGCGTCAATCAGGTAGACGTTGACGTTGTTGTTCGCAATGTAGCGCTTGGCCACAGCGGGCATGTGCTCGGCGAACTCCTCGTCGCTCCACTGGCAGTTGACCAGGAAGGTGCCGCCAGGCTTGACGTCGCGGACCATCTTGAAGCCCTTGACGATGTAGCTGGGGTTGTGGCAAGCGACAAAGTCGGCCTTGGTCACGTAGTACGGCGAGCGGATCGGGGAATCACCAAAGCGCAGGTGCGAGACGGTGACGCCGCCGGTCTTCTTAGAGTCGTACTGGAAGTAGGCCTGAACGTACTTGTCGGTGTGATCGCCGATGATCTTGATCGAGTTCTTGTTGGCGCCCACCGTGCCGTCGGCGCCCAGACCGAAGAAGAGAGCCTCGAACGTACCGGGCTTCGCCAGCGAAATCTCCTCGCCTACGGGCAGCGAACGGAACGTCACGTCGTCCACGATGCCCACCGTGAACTGATTCTTGGGTTCGTTCGCCTTCAGGTTGGCGAAAACGGCCAGCATTTGTGCCGGCGTAGTATCTTTCGACGAAAGACCGTAGCGGCCGCCGATAATGAGCGGCTTGCGCTCGCAGGGGATCTCCTTGCAGGTGGCGAACGCCTCGACGACATCCATATAGAGCGGATCGCCGTTGGCTCCCGGCTCCTTCGTGCGGTCGAGTACGCAGATGCGTTTGACCGTCTGGGGCAGTACAGCCGTCAGATATTTTACCGAGAAGGGACGGAACAGGTGTACGGTCACCACGCCCGTTTTCTCGCCTTTGGCATTCAGGTAATCGACCAATGACGACATGCTCCGCATCCGGAGCACCGTAATAGGTGAACGGCTTGTAGGTGCGGCCCGTGATCTCGGATATTTTCTCCATCGCCTCGGCTACCATGTCGGGAATCGCATCGTAGAACTTGTTCGACGCCTCGCGGGTCTGGAAATAGATGTCGGGGTTCTGGGCCGTGCCGCGCGTAACGGGATGAGCCGGGTTGAGCGCTCCGGCACGGAACGCCTTCAGCGCGTCGCGGTCGAGCATCGCGGTCAGCGCCGCTTCGTCGATCAGCTCGATCTTCTGGATCTCGTGCGAAGTACGGAATCCGTCGAAGAAATGGAGGAAAGGAACGCGTGCCTTGAGCGACACGATATGCGCGATACCTGCCAGGTCCATCACCTCCTGCACGGACGAGGTGGCGAGCATTGCGA
>OHWR01000883.1_pt1 | contig 12826 bp, 9 predicted proteins | sample 1579771 | NCBI WGS metagenome assembly OHWR01 (sample SAMEA3882542, study PRJEB24775) | human gut metagenome | biome: human-associated habitat; feature: intestine environment; material: feces | place: Netherlands | collected 2009/2010 | reverse complement strand
CACTAAAGTATTGATGGGGAGTTTGTTGAATTCAAGTAATCCCATTTCTTTTAATTGATAATTAATAATTGGCAATTGACAGTTGAAAAACTCAACTTGTCAATTAAACTTTTAATTCAATTGCGATACCTTGACGTTCCAGTTCTTTTACGGCACGTTTAATGGCATCGTAGTGTTCTGGAGCAATTCCCAGTTTCGGCAGATTGAGGACAGGCAGTTCCATTTGGTTGTGCATGTCTTTGTCGGCCACCTGATTGATAATCATACCTACTGCACTGGTGTTGTTGGTAATCGGATCAATCAGGATGAAGGCACCGGTAGCTTTGTTCTTGGTATAAGGGTCGAAGAACAGCTCCTTGGAAGAAGTCAGTACCACATGGGCTATCTGGTTGAGCTGCATAGGAACATCTTCCTTGGTCAGACGTCCGTTTTCTACTGACAGGTGTTCGATGGTGTTGATATCTACCTTATATTTGATGCTGTCGATACGGGTACGGCTGGTATTGGTGGTTTGTTTCAGGAAGAAAGATTTTTCCATGTCCATCTTTTCTTCGTCCATCCATACGAGCATGGCTTCGAAGTTACGTCCAATCAGTGGCATGTTGTCTGGGTGTACCAGCATTTCGCCACGGGATACGTCGATTTCATCTTCCAGTGTCAGGGTTACAGACATAGGCGGGAAGGCATAGTCGAGTTCGCCGTCGTAGGTCACGATGCTTTTTACATGCGAACGTTTGCCAGAAGGAAGAGCTACCACTTCATCGCCTTTACGGATGACGCCGGAAGCTACCTTCCCACAGAAACCACGGAAGTCGAGGTTTGGGCGGAGTACATACTGTACCGGATAGCGGAAGTCGTTCAGGTTATGGTCGTTACCGATGTGTACGGTTTCAAGGAATTCCAGCAAGGCTGGGCCTTCGTACCATGGAGTACGGTCTGATTTTTCTACTACATTGTCACCTTCAAGGGCTGAAAGCGGAATGCACTGTACGTCGGGAACTCCTAACGGGGAGATGAAAGCGGTATATTCGGCTACAATCTTGTCGAATATTTCTTTTGAGTAGTCAACCAAGTCCATTTTGTTGACAGCCAATACCACGTGCTTGATACCTAACAGAGATACCAGGTAAGTGTGGCGGCGGGTCTGTGTGATGACACCGGTGCGGGCATCGACCAGGATGACTGCCAAGTTGGCGGTAGAACCACCGGTAATCATGTTACGGGTGTATTGTTCGTGTCCCGGAGTGTCGGCAATGATGAACTTACGGTTGTTGGTAGAGAAATAACGGTAAGCCACATCGATAGTGATACCTTGTTCACGTTCAGCTTTCAGCCCGTCGAGCAGCAGGGCATAGTCGATGTGTTCACCGGCATTTCCCATACGTTTGCTGTCGCGTTCCAAAGCATCGAGCTGGTCTTCATATAATTTCTTACTGTCGAACAGCAGGCGACCGATTAGTGTAGATTTACCGTCGTCTACTGAACCTGCGGTCAGGAAACGGAGCAGGTCTTTTTGTTCATCTTTTGCCAGGAATTCTTCGATGGACATCTTGCCTCTGGCTTCTCCTTCCATCGGGTTGCCTGATTTGCTTTTATCTAATTCTTCCATGTTGTTGCGTAATTAAAAATATCCTTCACGTTTCTTTTGTTCCATACTGGCTTCCTGGTCGAAGTCGATGACACGGGTCGTACGTTCACTCTTGGTGGTGGTCATCATTTCCTCTACAATCTTTTCGATGGTATCGGCTTCGCTTTCAATGGCTCCTGTCAGCGGCCAGCATCCCAAGGTGCGGAAACGGATTTTCTTCATTTCAATCTTGTCGCGGTATTTTTCCGGCAGGCGATCGTCGTCGGGCATAATCAGCTGTCCGTCCATATTGACTACCGGGCGTTCTTTAGCGAAATACAACGGTACGATTGGAATATTTTCAAGACGGATATACTGCCAGATGTCCAGTTCTGTCCAGTTGCTCAGCGGGAACACACGGATGCTTTCTCCTTTGCGGATGCGGGCATTGTAGATGTCCCAGAGTTCCGGACGCTGGTTTTTGGGGTCCCACTGGTGGAATTCGTTGCGGAAAGAGAAGATACGTTCCTTGGCACGTGATTTCTCTTCGTCGCGGCGTGCCCCACCGAAGGCAGCGTCAAATTTATATTTGTCGAGAGCATGAAGCAGGGCCTGTGTCTTCATCAGGTCGGTATGTACCTTACTTCCGTGAGTGAAGGGGCCTACTCCTGCCTTGAAAGCTTCCATGTTGCTTTCTACAATCAGGTTCCAGCCGTATTTCTTGGCATATTCATCGCGGAACTGAATCATTTCCTTGAATTTCCATTTGGAGTCGATGTGCATCAGTGGGAAAGGTACTTTTCCCGGAGCGAAGGCTTTTTCAGCCAGACGGACCATGACGGATGAGTCTTTTCCGATACTGTAGAGCATCACCGGATTTTCAAATTCAGCAGCCACCTCACGGATGATGTGAATAGACTCGGCTTCGAGTTCTTTCAGGTGGCTTAAATTGTATTCTTCTTGCATGGTTATATATGTTTATTTTTTGATTACTTTCGGAAGAATCAGGTCGAGCAGCTGGTCGACAGATTCTTTGAGGGATAATTTCGATGTGTCGAGCGAAAGAGCCGGATGAGCCGGAGCCTCGAACGGGGCAGAGATGCCGGTGAAGTTCTTGATTTCTCCACGGCGTGCCTTGGCGTACAAGCCTTTTACGTCACGACGCTCACATTCTTCTAACGGCGTGCTGACGTAGATTTCTAAGAAATCCTCTTTTCCAATAATTCCGGCAGCCATTTCACGTATCTCATTGTTGGGGCTGATAAAAGCAGCCAGAGTGATGATTCCGGTATCGACGAACAGCTTGCCGACTTCTGCAATGCGGCGAATGTTTTCTACTCGGTCTTCTGCTGAGAATCCTAAGTTATTGTTGATGCCGCTCCGGATATTGTCGCCATCCAGGATACGGCATAGCAGGCCGCGCTGCTGCAGCTCACGTTCCAGGGCAATGGCGATGGTGCTCTTTCCGGAACCGCTCAGTCCGGTAAACCAGATCATGAGTCCGTGTTGTTTCAGCAATTCTTCTTTGTCGGCACGCCCTAACATGCGGTCGAATATCGGATAGATATGATTTGTTTCTTGGTTGTTCATATTTTAAAGCGTATTTAAATCTGTTTTAAAACGGCCATATCAGCGGGATGAGGAAAACGGAAATCAGGAACGTGATGATGTTCAGCGGCAATCCGATACGGACGAAGTCGGTGAACTTGTAGTTTCCGATACCTTGTACAATCAGGTTGGTCTGATAGCCGATAGGGGTGGAGAAACTGGCTGAGGCTGCCATGCAAATGACCACGAAGAAAGGCATCGGGTTGACACCTAACTGGGTGGACAGGGACAAGGCTATAGGGAAAGCCAGTGCCGCCGCTGCATTGTTGGTTATCAGCTCCGTAAAGATATTCGTAATGATAAACAATACGGCCAGCAATACATAGGGGCCATAGTCGTGACTCAGGCTGATGATGTATCCGGCCAGTAAATCCGCGACTCCCGAGTTTTCCATGGCCTTGCTGATGGCAAAAGCACAGGCAATCGTAATCAGAATATCCCATGAAATATATTTGGTATACTTCTGCGGAGGGAATATCTTGCTCCAGGCCATGATGACCGTCGTGATGGATACGAAGAAGAACATATCCAGCTTGATGCCTTCAGGAAGGTATTTCTCGATGCCCGGCAGTTCACCTACCGTGGCTCCCACAATCATGAACAAGAGCAGGAAAAGGGTAAACCAGCGCTTCTTTTTTCCGGTGGGTTCGTATTCCTTTCCGTTGGCCAGCATCAGGAAGACGGATGATTCTCCCCATGTCTGGATAAAGCTGTCGTCGGTCAGTACCACCAGTGTATCTCCTTCTCGGAAGCTGACTTCGCTTAGGTTGGTATAGGTACGTCCGCTACGGCGAAGTTCCTTGATTTCGGCTCCATAATGGCGCTTGAAATCGAACTCACCGACTGTCTTGTTGATACCTGGAAATCGGGGACCGATAACGGCTTCTACAAGGTGTAGGGAGGAATCGCCATCTTCTTCATTTGTCGTTTCCGGACGAGTGGCGGGCAATAGTTTCTTGGAAAACAGAAATAGGTAGATAATACCTGCCAATGCAATGAAGATACCGACCTTTCCTAATTCGAACATGCTGAATCCTTTCATTCCCGCATCAAGAATCATGCTGTGTACCACCAGGTTGGTAGAGGTTCCTATCAGGGTACAGATACCTCCTAAAATTGTTACATACGAAAGAGGTATCAGAAAGTAGGTAGCCGGAAGCTTGACATAGTTGGCCCACCGTTTGATGATAGGGGCAAAAATGACTACAACCGGTGTGTTGTTCAGAAAGGCCGAGATGAAGGCGATACTGGGCAACATGCGTACTTGTGCCTTGAATACGGAAGTCTTTTCCTGAGGAAGCAGTTTCTTGATAAGCTGGGTCAAGGCACCGCTTTGGCGGACACCTTCACTTACCAGGAACAGCATGGCAACGGTAATCATTCCTTTGTTGCTGAAGCCCTCCAGCATTTCTTTTGGGGTAAGAATACCCGTGCAAAGGAAAATGACGACCACCGAGAACAGAATCATTCCCGGACGCATCTTATCCATAATCAATGCGGTCAGCATGGCCACAAGTGAAAGAAGTACGATGATAATCTCGATAGACATAAATTAGTGGGTTATTCTGCGATGAACCAGGGGTTCAGCAGGTCTGTTTTATTGTATTGTAGCGGTTCTGTCTTTCCTGCTTGGTATACTTCCTTCCCGGAAGCACGGATAATGGCATGTCCGGCTGCTGTATCCCACTCCATAGTAGGAGCAAAACGAGGATATACGTCGGCATTTCCTTCGGCAATGAGACACAGCTTTAACGAACTTCCCTTTGAAATTGTTTCCACGTGTGCATGTTTTTGCTGCATTTCATGGATGTAAGCTTCCGTTTCGGGAGTCAGGTGTGAACGTGAAGCCACGATAACGAACGTATCGTCTGTCCGGTTGGCATACGGCAGACGTTCGGCTTGCTCCATCAGTGCATCCAGTGACGGATAAGCTTTTGTATCGGTAATGTCTTTGATTTTGTAGGCTCCCAGCTCAATGTCGGCAAAATAGAGTTCCTGCTTTACCGGAATGTAAATGACTCCCGCTTCAGGACAACCATTTTTCACATAGGCAATGTTTACGGTAAATTCTCCATTACGCTTGATGAATTCCTTGGTGCCGTCTAGTGGGTCGACTACCCACAGCTCTTTCCATTGTTGTCTTTCTTCTGGAGCGATTTTAGCCCCTTCTTCGCTCAAAACGGGGTAAGGAGTCGCAGCCAGTGCTTGGGCTATAATTGCATGCGACTTGCGGTCGGCAATGGTCAGCGGAGAATTGTCCGCTTTCTTTTCTATTTCAAAATCTGCTTTCGGGTCTGTGTAGACAGACATAATTTCTGCTCCCGCAGCAAGGGCGGCCTGGATGGCCGTGTACAATATATTCTTATCCATAATAGTATAAATCGCTGTAAAATAACTGCTTTTTTATATGTTGGTTGTGGTTTATTATTCGTTTTTTCTGTTCCTGACGATTTTTTATAACTTCTTTTAAGAAACCTTGGTCCGATTGTGCGGATGTTTCCAGATTCGCCACATGTAAAAAGCGCAGTGTGTGAAGGCAAACACAAAAGAGATGGTCAGCAGGGTCTTGTCTGCGTCCCATCCTACGGTCTGCTGATGCCATAGTCCGGTAATCACACTCAGAATAGACAAAATAAGTCCGGTCAGGTTTAATACAATATCTCCCTTCCGGTGTTTTTGACCATACTCCAGTTTGCTGTGATGAATTCCGTATGAAGCATAGACATCCAGTCCGATAAGCATCCACAGCACCAGACGTATCCAGGTATCGGCCGGAAGGAAGCTCATCATGCACAAGCAGGTGAGGATACCCATAATCGGAACGAAGGGTACGAAGGGAGTCTTGAAGGCACGGGGCACATCGGGCATGGTCTTGCGTACAATCAGGATGGCTGCACAGACTAAGGTGAATGCCAGAAGTGTACCGATACTAGTCATTTCACCTGCTACTTGTGCCGGGATAAATCCGGCCAACAGGCTGACAAGTACCATAAACAAGCAGTTGCTGTGTACCGGTGTACGGAAACGCTGGTTGATTTTGGAAAAGAACGGTGGCAAAAGACCGTCGCGGCTCATACTCAGGAATACACGGCTTTGTCCGAGCAGGGTGACCATGATTACCGAGCAGTATCCGAACAGAATGGCCAGGATAATGGCCTTGTTCAACCACGGATAAGCGGGTTGTATGACACCCGCAGCATCGGGATGCCCCATCTTTTCAATGGCTACAGCTACCGGAGCAATACCCACCTGTCCACTGAAGTCAGTGTAATGGGCTACTCCTGTCATGACATGGGCAAAGAGAATATATAAGATGGTGCAGACCAGCAAGGATACTAAAATACCGATGGGCATATCCCGTTTCGGATTTTTGGTTTCCTGAGCTGCCGTGCTTACCGCATCGAATCCCAAAAAGGCAAAAAAGACAATCGCTGCTCCACGGAAAATGCCGGAAATTCCGAACTCTCCCAATGTACCGGTATTAGCTGGAATGTAAGGAGTATAGTTGTCATTTTGAATAAACTGCCAGCCGAGTACCACAAAAATCAGGATGACAGCTATTTTCAGAAATACAATCAGTCCGTTAAAGAAAGAACTTCCGGCGGTGCCTCGCATCAGAATCAAGCTCATGAGGACCACAATTATCATGGCTGGAATGTTGACAATACCTCCATCCCATGGACATGCTGTAAATGCATGGGGTAGCTCAATGCCTACTCCTTGCAGGAATACGGTCATGTAACGGCTCCAGCTGATACTGACAGTAGTGGCTGCTACGGTATATTCCAATACTAAGTCCCATCCGATAATCCAGGCAATAAGTTCTCCCATGGTGGCGTAGGAGTAGGTATAGGCACTCCCGGATACCGGAATCATGGAAGCAAATTCTGCATAACAGAGTCCGGCAAAACAACAGCCGATGGCTGCAATGATAAAGGAAAGTGTGATAGCTGGTCCGGTATACGATGCAGCTACGGTTCCGGTAATGGAAAATAATCCGGCTCCGATAATTACACCTACCCCGAGAGCTACCAGGCTGACAGGGCCCAGCACTCGTTTAAGGGTACCACTTCCAGTTTCTTTGGCTTCTGCTTGTAAAGCCTCTATACTTTTTCGAATAAAAAGCCCCATTTCTTTGTCTGTTTTTTTATTGTCCGACAAAGGTAGGAAAAATTACTGAATATCTTATTTCAGATATTGTGTAACCTTTCCGCTGAGCTGCAGTAAAGAGATTTCGCACATCTTGGTATCGTATTCGGCAGAAAGAATGCGTTCTTCGGCGTCAAGCAGACTTTTTTGTGCTTCACGCATTTCAATACCTGATAAATCGCCCAGCAGGTAGCGTTCCTTGGCGATTTCATGGTTTTCCTTGGCAGAAACCAGGTTTTGGCGTTCCAGTTCCAGCAGGCGAAGGTTGTTTCGGTAAGCCTGCCACAGGTTGCTCAGGTCGGCCCGTAAGCTTTGTTCCAGTTCATCGCGGGCAAATTGTGCATTGCGGATGGCCAGGCTGGCATTTCGTTTTTCCCGTTTCCGGTTACCGTCGAAGATATTGAATCCGATAGTGACGCCTCCGCTGAACCCCCAGTTGCTTCGTTGGCGTGTGGCATTTACGTCGTATTTGTTGAGGGTGTATCCGTAACCTGCATTCAGTCGTACGTACGGATAATTGCGCGACAAAACCTTTTTATAATCCAACTGAGCCAATACGGTGTTTTGGTCCGCTTGCAATAAAGAAGCATTGGTCTGAAGAGCCCCTTCCCACAAGTCATTGAATTCCAAGTTCTCGTTTACGTCAATCACAGAATCTTTTACACTGAGTGGGCGGTCCATGTCTTTGGCGGCCATCAGTTCATTGAGGTTGATGCGTGAAGTGTGCACCAGTTCCCTTTGTTTGATATATTGTGCCCGGTCAGCATTAAAGTCGACGGTGGCCTGCTGATAATCCAGTCGGGAGAAATTCCCGATATGATAACGTTCTTCTACGATACGCAGGCGTTCTCTGGACAGCGACACGGCATAGCGGAAGTTTTTCAAACGGATTTCCTGCTGGATGTAATTATAATACTCCGCAGTAAGACTGGCAATGAAATCTTCAATGGCAATTCGGGTATTGGTGGCACCTTGACGTTCCAGTTCTTTCAATTGCTTGTAAGTGGTGCTGATATTGAAACCGTCAAAGATGGTCCAGTTCAAATCTACTCCAGCATCCAAGGTCTGGTCATACACGCCACGAAGCTTGGTGGTTTCACCCGTTGCCCGTGCCTTCGTATTGCTGTTGTCTGCATTTCCGGTATATCCGGCAGTCAAATCCACCGTGGGCAAGTAGCCGGCATTCCCTAACGTCGCATTGTTTTTACTTATCTGCTCCTCGTTGCGGGTGATGCGGAGTGAATAGTTGTTTGCCAGTCCCTCTTCCAGGCACTGTTTTAGCGTATAGGTGTACTGGGCTTGTGCGGTTATTCCACTTCCCAGCAGACATATCATGAAATAAATAAGCCGTTTCTTCATTTTCTTTCTTTTTTAGCACGGTTTGTCGAAATATACGAATAGATAGCAGGTACGATGTACATGGTCAGGAAGGTAGATACCAGCATACCACCCACTACTGCTACTCCCATGGCAATGCGCTGATTGGCTCCTTCTCCCGAGGCAAAAGCCAGCGGCAGCAAGCCCAGAATGGTCGAAGCACTGGTCATCAGGATAGGGCGTAAACGCTGAAGGGCGGCATCGCGGATGGCCTGCATCTTGTCTTCTCCTGCTTCTTGTTTTTGGTTGGCAAACTCTACAATCAAAATACCGTTCTTGGCTACCAGACCAATCAGCATGATGATACCAATCTGACTGAAAATATTCATGGTAATGTCTCCAAAATACATGAAGACCAACGCTCCGGCAATGGCCAGAGGAACAGTCAGCATGATGATGAACGGGTCCTTGAAACTTTCAAACTGTGCGGAAAGTATCAGGTAAATCAGTACAAGTGCCAGAATAAAGGCAAACATCAGGCTGGAAGAACTTTCACGATATTCCTTTGAGTCGCCCGACAAAGCCGTGCGGAAGGTATCATCCAGTACGTTGGCTGCAATCTTGTCCATCTCGTCCAGACCGTCACCAATGGTTTTTCCTTCAGCCAGTCCGGCAGAAATCGTAGCTGAGATAAAACGGTTGTAGTGATACAGTTTGGGAGGCGCTACCGCTTCTATGAATTCCACCAAGTTGTCCAGCTGAATCATTTCACCCTTGTCGCTGCGGATATAGATGGATTTGATATTGGCAGGCTGGTTGCGTTGCTGTCGGTTAATCTGACCGAGAATTTCATATTGTTTCCCGTTCATATAGAAATATCCCATACGCTGTCCGCTCAATCCGTATTGTAAGGTTTCTCCAATGTCGCGTACGCTTACTCCCATGGTACCCGCCTTGTCGCGGTTGATGGTGACACGCATTTCGGGACTGCTGAACTTCAAGTCTACGTCGGCCATTTGGAAGGTCGGGTTGTCGTACACTTGTGCCAGAAACTCCGGCAGTACCTCCTGTAGCTTTTCGATGCTGACAGCCTGCAGTACGTATTGCACCGGCATACTGGCTCTTCGTCCACCGAAAGAAGACTGCTGCTGCACGAAAGAACGTGCTTTGGTATGGGTACGGATAGCTTTCGAAATCTGTTCGGCCACCTGCATCTGTGTATAGTCGCGTTCTTTGATATCTTTCAAGGTAATCTGAATGTTTCCGCTACCACTGGATACGCGGGCAGAGACGAAAGCGGCATCCGGTACGATAGAATCTACTAATGTGTTGATTTCTTCCGTATAATCGCGTATGTATTCATAGCTGGAACCTTCCGCCGCACGGGTTCGGATATTGATTTGCGAACGGTCCTCCAATGGGGCCATTTCGGCAGGTATTTCTCCCCATAAATAACCGATGACACGTTTTCGTAGGAAGGCGTTGAGTGAACGGGAGTAGACACGGTTCATTCCTTCAAAGAAAGGCTCTGTCTTCCGGTAGAACCAGTTCTGTTTTTCCCTGTGCTTCAAAAGCTTGGTAGCAAGCATCGGGGTGAATGTCAGAGCGGCAAAAGAGGAGATGATAACCGAACCGGCCACCACGAAACTGAATTCCCTGAACAAACGTCCGCTGGTTCCTTCCATGAACACAATCGGGATAAATACAGCCGCCAGTGTAATGGTGGTAGAGATGACGGCAAAGAAAATTTCCTTGGCCCCTTCAATACCAGCCTCAAAAGGCTTCATTCCCCGTTCGATGCGGATATAAATGTTTTCTGTCATGACAATGGCATCATCCACTACGAGTCCCACGTACAGTACGACAGCCAGCATCGTAAGCACATTGATGGAGAAGCCTGCCACGTACATCACAAAGAACGCTCCAATCAGAGAGACTGGGATTACGATACAAGGAATCAGTGTCACGCGCCAGTCGCGCAGGAAAAGGAAAATGATGATGATAACCAGTACAAAAGCTTCGTATACCGTGCTCTCTACTTCCGCAATGGAGGCGCGGATGAAACGGGTATTATCGAAGCCGTAGGTATATTCCACGTCATCAGGCAAGTCCTTCTGCATCTGCTCCATACGTTCGTATACGGCATCTGCAATATCAATGTGGTTGGCACCCGGCTGAGGGATAACTACCACACCGACCATGGGCACACCGTTCATCTTCATGTAGCTTTTGATGTCGGCCGGTCCCAACTCGGCATAACCGATGTCGCTGAAGCGTACTACCTGTCCATTCTGTTCCTTTAAGATGATGTTGTTGAATTCTTTAGCCGTGTGCATCTGTCCCATGGTACGCAGGGTAAGTTCCATGGTATTTCCTTCGATACTTCCTGAAGGAAGTTCCAGGTTCTGGTCGTTGATGGCATTCTTGACGTCTACAGGCGTGATTCCGTAACCAGCCATTTTTACCGGGTCCAGCCACAGACGCATGGAGTAACGTTTTTCTCCCCAGATGGATACACTGCTGACATCCGGAATGGTCTGCAACTGCTCCTTGACCGTTAAATCGGCTATTTCACTTAGCTCCAGCAGTGAGCGGGTATTGCTTTGGATGGCTACCATCAGGATGGGGCTGGCATCCGCATCGGCTTTGGAAACGGTAGGAGGGTCACAGTCGCGTGGCAGGTAACGCTGCGCACGTGATACCTTGTCACGCACGTCGTTGGCGGCTGTTTCCAGATCTACAGACAACTCAAATTCTACCGTAATACGGCATTGTCCCTGCTGGCTGGTACTCGACAGGGAACGGATACCAGGAATACCGTTGATGTTCTGCTCCAGAGGTTCAGTAATCTGGTTTTCAATAACTTCTGCATTCGCTCCCGGATAACTGCATGTCACAGAGATAATCGGGTTATCTACCGACGGATATTCACGTACTCCCAAAGTTGTATAACCAATCAGTCCGAATAGCAGGATGATGATGGTGAGTACGGTGGCCAGTACCGGCCTTCGTATACTAAGTTCGGATATGTTCATACGGCAGAAGGTTAGTTGATTTGGTCAAGAATTACCGGCATGCCGGTACGTAACTGCAGGGTACCGGAGGTCAGTATGGTATCTCCGGCAGACAGGCCTTTCAAGACTTGTACTTCTGCTTCCGTGCGGATACCTATTTCTACATCCACCGGTTCAGCCAGTCCCGAACGATACAAGAATACCTTGTTTTTTCCCATTTCCGGCACGATGGCTTCCGAGGGGATAGCAATGGCATCTTGAATTTCCTGTTGTTTCAGTGCGATGTCCGCATAACGTCCGGGGAGCAATTCTCCGTTCCGGTTCGGATAGAGGGCACGTACGGTCAGGGTATGTGTTTCCTCGTTGATACGTGACTCAGTGGCATATACTTGCGAATTGAAGGTTTCCAGCCGGCCTTCAATTTTAAAGGTCAGGTTGGTACCTTTCTGAATCTGTCGGGCATAACGTTCCGGCACGGCAAACTCTACTTTCAACGGGGTGATTTTAGTCAGTTTGGCAATGACTGTAGTCGGAGAGGCGTAGGCTCCCAAGCTGACCTGTCGCAATCCGATGATGCCGTCGAATGGGGCACGGAGTTCCGTCATGGCAATATTGGCCTTCACATTTTCGATGTCGGCATTGAGGGTGGCCAGTTCCGTTTTTACCTGTTCGTAGGCTTCCTTACTGACCGCATCGCGTTGCAGCAAGGCATTTTGACGGAACACGCGGTCTTCGGCCAGTGGCATCTGAGCTTCCAGGCGTTTCAATTGAGCTTGTAACTGACTGTCGTTCACCTTGGCCAGCAACTGTCCCTTTGATACGAAACTACCTTCTGTAAATTCGATGCTGGTAATTTTTCCGGAGGTTTCAAATGAAAGGTCCACCTCTTCGTCCGGCATCAGCTTTCCGCTTACGAACAACTGGTCCGTAAGCAGATGAGGCTTGATAATCTTCGCATTTACATTTAGCGCCTTATTTTTGTCGACTGGCGATTTCTTCTCGGCAGCAGCCAGTTCCTTGTTCTCTCCGGGAGTAAATGTATGAATGCCCAAGGCGGTCAGCCCTGCACCTACCAAAACGATAATTCCCCATTTAATTCGTTTGTCCATGTGTTTATTAGAGTCTGGTTAATTAATTATTTGGCAAACATATTGATTTATTTAAAGAATAC
>OHWR01000882.1_pt1 | contig 12834 bp, 15 predicted proteins | sample 1579771 | NCBI WGS metagenome assembly OHWR01 (sample SAMEA3882542, study PRJEB24775) | human gut metagenome | biome: human-associated habitat; feature: intestine environment; material: feces | place: Netherlands | collected 2009/2010 | reverse complement strand
ATGTCTTTGGCATCCTTTAAAATACGAATATCCTTGATGCGGTTTGTGAACAAATTTAAATGTTTCAATTGACGCGCATTCTTTAAGAAATTGATTTCTGTTAACTGACAGAACTTCGCATCTACACTTTCCAAATGCTCAACATTTACGAATTTTTCTAAATTCTTCAAGCGGTTTTTTGAAACATTCAATTCTTTTAAATCACCCAAGTTATTCAATAAAGACATATCCTTAAATCCAGTCTGTTCCATAGACAGAGATTCTAAATGGTTTAATTCCTTCAAGAATGTAAAGTGTTCTGGTTCATTATAGGAAATATTCAAAGATTTAAGATTTGAAAATTCTTTGAGTACAGAATAATCCTTTAAATATGGACAGTTAGAAACATTCAATTTCTTTAAATTTTTCATTGACAACAATGGACTTAGATCCGACATTAAGTTTGTGTTTAAATCCAATTCTTCAACATTAGAAAGATATGTTAAATCTTCGATATTGAATAAACGCATACCACCCATATCCAATTTCTTTAATTTCTTAAGTACACCTAAGATCGCATAGCTAAAAGGACCATTTTCAGTATTGATATGAACCTCTTCTAACTTCTTACAGTGCTCTAAATAAATCAAGCTATCAACTTTCGCCTTTGAAAGATTCAATACTTCCAAATCAATCATAGCAGCAACACTTGAAATATCCATTGTATATAAATTGTTTCTTGAGATATTTAATTTTTTTAGTTGTCTAAAACCATGTAGAGCCTGCAAATCTCTTAATTGGTTTCGAGAAACATTTAAACAAACTAAATTATGTAAATCTTTGATTGGATCCAATGTTTGCAACTTATTATTGCTCGCATTTAAAGTTTCTAGATTCTCCGCATACTGCAAACCTTCTAGAGTCTCTATTTCATGATCTTGTACTTCTAAGTGGATCAATTCCTTCATCAAATCTTCGTTTAGTTCTTCTTCTTTAACACGCAAAGTACGCGCAATTACACTACGTAACGCATCATCTTGAATAAGCATAAAATAAATGCCCTCCTTTATATATTCATTATAATCAAAATATAACATAATAACTATATAAAAATAGTTTTTTTAATGACAATGTTGTTAGAAAATGCTAAAATGAAAGCAGTTAAGGATTAGACTCGTATTCTGATTGTGATAAATGCTATTGTATGCAAATACTTTCTATTTTAACGGTCAAAGGATATTGGCTTAGTCCAGGAGGTATAGGCATGAGCACAGGTAAAGTAAAATGGTTTAACGCTGAAAAGGGTTATGGATTCATTACCAGTGAAGATGGAAAAGATGTATTCGTACACTATTCATCAATTAATTCTGAAGGATTTAAAACTTTAGAAGAAGGACAAACTGTTCAAGTGAAAGTCTTGTCAGTTGATCCTGAACAACAACGTTTAGAAAGCGATCGTGGTCAACAAGCTAACAATGTCACAGTTGTAGATACAGCTGCGTAGAAATTTGTTCGAATCAAGCGCACATTGTGCGCTTTTTTCATGAAAGAGAGGGATTTTATGTTAGAGCGATATGAAAAAGTAAAAGAATATGTATATTCTCAATATGCCAAAATTTATAATGAAGATTTAAAAGTAGCCGCCCTTACCCATACTGCAAGTGTGGACCTTTCCATTACATTTATTGCCATGGCAAGAGGCACAAATCTAGAACGAGCTAAAGTAGCTGCTCTATTTCATGACTACGCTCAATTTATTGACAATTGCCCACATTCTCAACATGCCAAATTATCAAGTCTTCACGCCTATAAGTACTTAAAAGAAAGTGGCTTATTTAAAACTACAGAAATAGATGATATTACTTATGCGATTCGTCAACATTCCAAAAAAGAATCTTTTGACTCACCACTTTGTGAAGCCTTAAAAGACGCTGACGTATTAGCTCGTTTCTTAGAAAATCCCGAAAAAGAAATCACAGGAATGAAAAGACAGCGCCTGCTTAACGCCTGCGCTGATATTCAAAGTCATTAAAATTTTTGATAATACAGTTCGACACTCGCATCGAGCTGTTTTTTTAATTGGTTAAACACCTTCATAAATACATCTTTATCATACACAATCCAGTCAATATAGGAAAAGCTCTTACCAATAGCTCCCCCAACCACTTTACCTGCATGCACCTTAGAAATAGTTTCATCCAATTGTTTCGATAATTTCTGACGATACAAAGCATCTTCTTTATTATGGAAAGGATTCGAATAATACACATAGCCAAACTCACCATCTTTACTCGATAGATCTGCAAGCACTTCTTCCTTTTCCTCAATCGTTTGTTCCACCAATAAAGGATGCGTAGTAAAAATAAACTTCATATCTTTTCTTAAGGCATCGTGCGCAAAATCCTGAATTGGCTGATATACCGAATAAATATCAATTGGTTTATCATATACTTTCCAATGATTCTTCTCAACAAGAGCCATAATCACTTCATAAAAATCAATCATTTGACAGAACTTCATATCTGAGTCTGGCGTATCGATAAAATCAACACGACAAATATATGCCTCATACGCAAGCTGGCCAATCGCAAGTTCCATAAGATACATACTCATTTCTTTTTTATTTTCCGGATTACCAATCAAATTAAATCCAGGACAATATACTTTACAATCCAACATATCATTTTCAATTTGATAGAATACATGAAAATCTGCTAAAGTATATTCCTCATTTTTGATTTGAACCATGGCCTGAATCGCCTTTTGTGACATAGGCGGTAAAGTCGCATTCATGATCCAGTTTTGTTTCACACTCTTAGGTGCAATGTCACAAAGCATCTGGCACAAATATTGCGTTGTCTTATTTGGACCTGTGTCAAAGGTCATCTCAAAAGAATCATAAAAGCTTTCGACAAAGAAATGGGCACCACTAATTTCCATTACCTCTTCATCCAATTCTTGAATCAATTCGTTTAATTCTTCATATTGTTCGGCCTTTAAACAATTAATAATTGCACCCTGTTTTTCTTCAAAATGCTTCCAGAACGCTAAACCATTTGTATAAGCACTCATTGATGATCTCCCTTCTTATAATTCTTTAATCATAGATATCAAGGCATCCGCCACAAGTTTATGACCCTTCTCATCCATATGGATTCCATCCAAACTTCCAGCTACAGCACTCGTATCAATCACTTCTACATTCAAACCAGAACAACCTTTTTCTAAGTATGGCTTTGTATTCGCTAAGATATCAAATCCAGCTTGACCAAAATTACTAGCTGTTCTTTCATTCTTTAAGCCATCCACATTCATTTTAGGTGGACACACCACAAAAAATTTAGGTAGTTTAGATCCATCACGATAGTTTTCCGGATTTAAGGCTCTGTACATCAAAGTACGAATCCCCTTCTCTAAAGAAATAGAATTCGTTGAAAATTGACGCTTCGCATCATTCGTTCCCAACATAATAAACACAACATCAATGGGAGCATGCGTTTTTAAAACCATCGAAATCATTTAAGCACAATGTTCGACCACATAAGCCTTCCTCAATAATTTCATGTTCACTAAATGCCTTTTTAACAAGCTGCGTAAAACGATTTGGTTGTCTAGACGCATCCTTGGCATTATAGCCCCACGTATTACTATCCCCAAAAAATAATATCTTCATCGTAATATCCTCGATTCTGTAATGATCATATCTAACTTCACATCGGTTGGTTTTACATCAAATTCCATTTCCTGCACATCAAATGCTACCCCAATTTTCAATGCAGAACTTTTACTTAAATATCGATCATAATAGCCTTTTCCATACCCCATTCGATACGTACCAAAGAATCCAACGACCGGTACTAAAATCACATCTAAATCTTTTACCTCATGCATCCCAATGGGTTCAATTGTTGAAAATGGACCCTTACTTTTTTCTTCTCGATCCGAATAAAAGGCAATCGTAGTATCATCTAACATCTTAGGTATATATAAATCAAATTCATCACGAAACTTCGCATATACATCCACTTCATTTCGAATTGGAATATATGTTCCTATTTTTCCTTTTAAAAAAGGCAAAACACAATTTGTGATTGCCTTTTCCTTTTCAAATCTTTTTGAATTTGATAATGAACTACGCCTTTGAATACACAACTTTCGCTTATCCAATGCTGTCACTCATATCCAGTTTCAACATTTGATTCAATTCAACCGCATATTCCATTGGAAGTTCACGCGTAAATGGTTCTAAGAATCCCATAACGATCATTTCCGTAGCTTGAGAACGAGTTAAACCACGAGACATTAAATAGAACAATTGTTCTTCACTAATATTTGAAACTGTCGCCTCATGTTCAATTTGAGACGTATCATTATAAGATACATTCATCGGAACTGTATCACTACGTGATTTCTTATCTAAAATCAGAGTATCACATTCAACTTTACTCTTGGCATATGCTGCATTTTTAGAATGTGTTACCCAACCACGATAGTTTACTTCACCACCATTACGCGCAATGGATTTAGAGATAATTGTACTAGAAGTATGAGGTGCTAAATGAATCATTTTACTTCCTGCATCCTGAATCTGGTTTTCACCAGCTACCGCAATCGAAATCGTTGTTCCCTTTGCGTATGGCTCAGCCAAAATACAAGCTGGATACTTCATATTTACATGGGAACCAACGTTACCATCAATCCATTCCATGTGTCCATTTTCAAATACTTTTGCACGCTTAGTCACTAAGTTCAAGATATTGCTTGACCAGTTTTGTACTGTTGAATAACGACACTTCGCATTCTTATGTACATAAATTTCTACAACTGCCGCATGTAAAGAATCCTTTGAATACGTTGGTGCCGTACATCCTTCTACATAATGTACATCGGCACCCTCATCTACAATGATCAACGTTCTTTCAAACTGTCCCATCTGCATGGAGTTGATACGAAAATAGGATTGAAGTGGTTTTTCCAACTTCACACCCTTTGGTACATAAATAAAGGATCCACCAGACCATACAGCCGTATTTAAAGCTGCATATTTATTGTCTGTATAAGGAACAAGTTTACCAAAATATTCCTTTAATAAATCTGGACATGCCTTTAATGCAGAATCCGTATCCAAGAAGATAACACCCTTCTCTTCCACTTCCTCTAACATATTGTGATATACAACTTCACTCTCATATTGCGTAGATACACCGGCTAAGAATTTTTGTTCCGCTTCCGGAATTCCTAGCTTATCAAACGTATTACGAATCGTATCTGGAACTTCATCCCATGACTTTTCCTGTTTATCACTTGGTTTGATGTAGTATGTATAATCATCAAAGTTGATTTCACTTAAATCTGGACCCCAATTTGGATTTTGTTGCTTTTCAAAAGAATGATATGCATCCAGTCTTAGCTGCAACATCCATTCAGGCTCATTTTTGATTTTTGAGATCGTACGAACTGTTTCTTCATTCAATCCCTTTTGGGTTTTATAAACACTGACATCTTCATCATGAAAACCATATTCATATTCACTAGAAAGTGCGATATCTTTTTCGTTACTCATCTTTTCCATCCTCACTTTCCTTAATCATTTCACGCATAGCCTTCCATCCAATTGTGGCACAATTGATACGATTGGCTTGTTTTCCAACATTTTGAAACGCTATGGCCTCATCTAAAACATCTTCATCATATTCTTTTTGATCAATCATTTTGAAATAATTGTCCATAATTTCTTTTGCTTCTTCTGTCGTCTTTCCTTTTAATAATTCAGACATAATTGAAGTCGAAGCTGTTGAAATCGTACAGGCAACCCCATCAAAACGAATATCATCAATTTTTCCATCTGAAATTTTTGTCTGCACCGTAATATCATCAATACAAGAATCACTCGCCATATGACGTGACATGTAACCATTGTCTTTTGTCAATTCTTTATTACGAGGATAGTCATAATGATCCATAATAATCTGGCGCATCAACATTGGATCAATATTTGACATAATTAAGCTTCCTTCCTAAAAGAAAATGCTGACACAGTTTTCCACTGTCGCATTCTTCAAAGCATCAATCAATTGATCGACTTCTTCTTTTGTGTTGTACAAATAGAAACTTGCACGACAAGTACCCGGAGTCTTCAATACTTCCGGAAGTAATTTAGCACAATGCTGTCCTGAACGAACGGCAATGCCAAATGTATTTAAATAGCTAGCGACATCTTGCGCAAAAATCATTTGATCTTTATCCTTCACATTAAATGTCACAATTCCACTCTTCGCATTTTCGTTGTATACAACAATATTCCCTAAAGCTTTAGCTTTTTTTAAGAAATATTCCTTTAATTCTACTTCATGCGCATGAATATTCTCTTTTCCAATCGCATCCAAATAATCCATGGCAGCTGCCATACCAATTACACCCTCAATGGGTTGTGTTCCAGATTCAAACTTTAATGGCGTTTCCTTTAAAGTTAATGAACAAGACTTGTCAAAGCGCGCATTACTTTCACCACCATAGAAAATTGGTTCTAGTTGATCCAACCATTTTTTCTTGCCATATAAAGCACCTACGCCTGTAGGACCACACATCTTGTGAGCACTAAACGCATAGAAATCACAATCTAAATCCTGCACATCAATATTTAAATGAGGCGTACTCTGCGCTCCATCAATCACTAACAAAATGCCTCGTTCATGACAGATCTTGGCAATTTCCTTAACGGGAGCCACAAAACCCAAAACATTAGAAACCATCGCTATCGCAACAACTTTAACTTGATCAGTTAAGACACTTTTAAAGTTTTCAACTGTGATCTTACCTTCTTCATCCAAAGGAATGTAATCGATTTTAGTTCCTTTTTTCTTTCCCGCCTGCATCCAAGGCAAGATACTTGAGGCATGTTCACTTTCGTCACTTAAAATGACATCACCCTCATGTAAAAGCTGTTCTGTAACCATCATAGCTACAAGATTCAAGCCTTCACTCGAACCTGAAGTAAATACGATTTCTTCTTTGTGTTTCGCATTTAAGAATTTTTGAGTATGAACACGAGCCCCTTCAAAAGCCGCATCGACCTGTGCACTCATTTCATAATCACCACGGTGAGCATTAGCACCAAGGTATGTATAATAATTTACTACGGCATCAATCACCGGTTGAGGCTTTAATGTCGTAGCCCCATTATCTAAATACACTAGAGGTTTATCAGACATCTTACGCGTTAAAATCGGAAAATCTTTACGAATTTTACTGATGTCCATATAATCCAACCTTACTTTCCATTTCTTGACGAAGACTATCTTTCAATTCTTCATCTTCTACTAAATCAATAACTGGCAAGAAATAACCAACACTTAACAATCCAACAGCTTGTTTTGTGCTCAATCCACGAGACTGTAGATAATATAGCTGATCAGCATCTGGCTGCCCAATTGTTAGAGCGTGGCTTGCCTTTACATCATTTTCATCAATTAATAATAGTGGAATAACTTTTGTCTTATGTCCCTGGCCCAAAGTTAATACACGCGTTGCCTGATGAGACTGAGCATCGAAACATCCTTTTTTAATATTTCCATTGGCAACCATTTGATATTGTCCATAATCAAATAAAACGGCAAAGTTTTTCATTTGACCATTTGTATGAGGCGCATTATGTCTTACTTCCATATCGCATACTTTTTCGATGTGTTCTTGACATAATTGACCGCTTAAAATTTCATATTCAGCCCCCTGCTCTTTTAGATCCACATAGTGATTCCATTTCAATGGGCTTTTTTCTAGATCCAAGACACCCATTTGGCAGTTGGCATCTTGTTTAAGTACCATATTAATGTTTAATTCGCACGCACTTTCAGCATGGTTTAAAATAAAGAATTTTGAAAAAGAATTTTCTAAACACTCCACATTCAAATCAAATTTTGTACAATCTTTACTCAATTCAATTAAATATGATTTTTGATCATGAGAATCAATTTGAATGTTTAAAGTTTCGCTATTGTGTACTTCCTTGCGATTAAGCATATTTTTTAGCTCCACAAGAACCTAAAGAAATAGGTTGTTTATCTTCTTCTTTATTTGCGGTTACGTGGTACTCTTTTTCAATCCATTCATATCCATCCTGGTCAACTTTTTCAACTAAACTTGCATCACCAGATACAACAATTTGTCCATCCATTAATACGTGAGCATGTGTTGGCTGTAAATATTCATAGAAACGTGCATAGTGAGATACGATCAATAAACCAAGATCTGTTTGTTGCTGACATTGGTTGATGGCATCCGAAACAATACGCAATGCATCGACATCAAGTCCAGAGTCAATTTCATCCAACATCGCAATTGCCGGTTTTAACATCATCATTTGAACGATTTCATTACGTTTCTTCTCACCACCACTAAAGCCATCATTTAAGAAACGATGAGCCAAGTCTGGTTTCATTTCTAATTGTTCAATCGCTTTATCCATTTCTTTGATAAATTTAAATAATGAGATTGGTTTTTCTAAACGTGCATTGATTGCACTTCTTAAAAAGTCAGAGTTTGTAACACCAGAAACAACACTAGGATATTGCATACCCAAGAAAAGTCCTGCCTTACTTCTTTCATCGACTGACATTTGTAGTACATCTTTTCCATCTAATGTGATTGAACCAGATGTAACTGTATATTTTGGATTACCCATAATGGCTGCAAGCAATGTAGACTTACCATTTCCATTAGGTCCCATTAGGGCATGACGCTCACCTGATTTTACAGTTAAGCTCAACCCTTTTAAAATTTCTTTATTCTCCACGGATACATGAAGATCCTTAATGACCAAATCTGCCATACCTTCTACCTCTTTTCACTGCAATATAATACCAAATAATTATTAAAATCTCAATTAATACATCTCGAGCCTTCATTGCAATTTAAAAAGATATCTCGTATAATTGAAAAGACATTCTCAAGGAGGTTAATTATGACTGATATTTTACGAAATAACTGGTTTGTCGTACTTATTGCCATCATCATTATTGGTTTTATTGGCTACTTCATCTACGACACCAATAAAGATAATGTTACCGCAAAAACAACCAACAATGAACAAGTTGTTGCTTCCATTAATAAGGATGACATTACCGCTGATGATTTATATGATGAATCCACACCTTATGATGGCTCTACTATCTACAATATGTATAAAAATGCCGTTATCGATCAATCTATCAAAACTACAAAAGATTTAAAGAAACAGGCAAGCACATTAGAGTCTAATATTAAATCTAACGCATCTAATCAAAGTGATGACTATGAATCTACACTAACAACAGAACTTGCCAAATATGGTTATGCATCCTATGAAGAACTTAATGATTATTGCTTAACAAGTGTAAAAGAAAAAGAAATGAACAAAAAATATATCACTAAACATTTTGATGAGGTGAAAAAAGCTTGGGAAGAAAAAAGCCCAAGAACCGTATCCATTATTAAGATGGATGTTAGTGATGCCGATAATCTAACAGAAACAGAAACTAAAAAGAAAAGTAATATTGATAAGGCTTTAGAAAAAGAAAGCTTTGCGGATGTCGCAAAAGCCTTCTCTGAAGATTCAAATACCGCTAATAAAAATGGATTTGCAGGATATGTAGATTCAAACTCAACAAGTTCGGATTCAAGTTCAACATCAACTGTTCCTGCTGATGTAGTGACAGCTGCAATCGGCCTTAAAAAAGGTGAAACAAGTGACTGGATCACAGTTACAAGTTCAAGTGGAACAAGCTTATATAAGGTATATGTAAAAGAAACAAATTCAAAGAAGATCTTTAACGCAAAAAGTGACACTGTTTCAAACCAAGCATTGTATGCCATCTTAAACAGCGATTCTTCTCTTTCATACAAGATTTTAGATTCGTATGCAAAAAAATTAGATATTAAATTCAACGATAAAGATACAAAGAAAAAATTCGACAGCTATGTAAAAACAACTTATGGAGGTGATCAATAATGAAAAAGACACCTATATTATTCGTATGTGCTGCCATGATGTTGACAGGATGCTCTGGAGCTACCGCAACCATCAAGGATAAAGATGAAACAATCATGACTATTGGTGACACAAAATACACTAAGGGTGATGAATATGAATTGTTAAAAATATCTACTGGTTCAGATCTTACAATGGAACTTGTAAAACAGGCTATCTACAAACAAGAAGTCAAAGTTACAAAGGAAATGAAGGAAAAAGCACAAGAACAAGTTAACAACTACAAAGAAAACATGGAAAACTTTGATAAACAAATTCACTCATTGGGCTATAAAAATAGTAAACAATATATGAATAAAGTTCTAATCCCAAGTTTACAAGCAAGTGAATTAACCGAAAAATACTTCACAGACGCAAAGAAAGACATTCAAAAAAAATACAAACCAAGTAAAGCTCGTATCATTCAATGTGAGAATAAGGCAACTGCTAAAAAAGCTTTGAAAGCTTTAAAAAGTGGAACAGATCCAGAAGAAGTAGCTCAACAATATATGATTGATTCTGCAAAATATTCTGGAAAAGAAACATTGATAACGACAAAGACAACGGATTTATCAACTCGTTTGATCAATACATTGTCAAAGACAAAAAAAGCCGGAGTCATTGACGAAGTCTTCACAAACGAAAGCAGTGGAACAACATATGCATATGTTGCCGTATTAGTATCTAATACATATAAAGACATTAAAGATGATGTATATACAACATTGAGCAGTGATGATGACGTCACAAAAGCTTGTCTTGTTTATTATTTAAAGAAATATAATTTTGAAGTACACGACCAAGATGTATTCAATAATTTAAAGACAAACAATCCTGAATATCTAGTTTCTAGACCAGATTTATCTAAATCAGACGACTAAACAAAAGGCCATTAGACAATAAGTCTAGTGGCCCATTTTTTTCATCATTTCATCCAGTTCAAACCGAAAATTAAATTCTTCTATATCCTGTAACCCTATATAGAATAAACAATCTATATCCTCATGATCAAATACGTAACAATGCTCCTTATCCATATAGCCTTCTGGCCATAAACATCCCGCATAATCATAGATTTTTTTTGTCTTCATATTTTGTTGAAGACGCCCCATGATCATTAATTTCTTTGTCCCCTCTTTTAAAGTGACAACACTACCAATCGGTAATAAATCTTTCATGCCGACTCCTTTCTAATAACTTACGTTGATTTTAAAGCCCAATCCCGCAATAAAGCCAAGTTTTGAGCCGATTTCCCACTCCCTGCTAGAAAAATGATAAGAGAAATTGGCCTCTGCACTACCTACACTTCCTTGTGCTGTTAAAGTGACTTTCGCCCCAAGAATGTTTAATACACAACGTGTTTCGCCTCGTAAGGCTGCAACACCAACTCCAGCTTCAAACGACTGTTCTTTCCTAGAAAAAGCAGCTTTACAAGTCGCATACGCAACACCAACTTGCCCTGTTGCTCGAGCGCTCGCATAGACTTTTGAATTTCCAATACGCGCATTTACTGTAGAAGATAATAACGCTAGACTTGACTCTGCATTTAATACTATACGCGGATCAAATTTCTTGTTCTTCCATATTCTTGCACTGATACTCGATTTAATTTCTCCATCAAGAAGTGTGGCATTGGCCCCTACATGGAAATAAGGCTTTGTGTAATTTTTATTCCATTCTTTAAATGACTTTGTATAGCGAACTGAACCATACGAATAGCGACTCTGTTTTGTCAATTGTGAAACTAAATTCAAGTTTGTATACTTGATCAAATTCACCTTTCCAGGTTTCCAAGCACTTTGTTTGTGCTCGCAAGACTCAATTAAAGATGCGCTCTTCGATAAATAATTCGCAATATCCATTATTTCTTTTGCGATGCGATATTGCCTTTCATTAATTGTCGGATCTTTTGAAGATAGAGGCCTAGAAGCGAGCGCCTTATATTCAAGACTTAGATTTTGACAAGCTATACTATCGCCGTTCACGATTCATAATCCCCTGCATCTGAATTTGAATCAAATATTGAATTCGACTGACCTTTTGATTCACATAGACAAACTCTTCATTTGATACAATATTTTTTGTCTGATTTAACAACGCACTTAAATCACTAGACAAGGCATTGTAGAAATTTATCTCATTCATAACGCATCAAAGATTGTTCGTTTTCCTGATATAGATTTGCGGTTTGATGTAAGTACGTAGAAAAGCGTGCTAACGTATCTAAATACGACATCATTGCTGGATTCAACGTTTGAAATTGTTCCATAAAGTATTTCGAAGCTGGAGATTGCCAAATAGATTCCACATAATACATTCTGGATTCAATTTCGTTAAATACAGTTCGAATCTCATTGGCATACGCATCCACCTGCTTAGAATATGCCATTACATCTTCACTTGATATTTGAATTTGTGCCATACTATTCTCCTTCTACAACAACAATCTAGCTTGTGCAACACGATCTTGTTGAAGCTGTTCATAAACCGAAGCTGTCTGCTTCAATACATTGCTGTATTCTTGAATCACTTGATACATTTCATTTAATGAAGGTCTAAATTCTTCTAGCTGATTTTGAAAAGCTAAATGATCCACACCCTGCCAGATACTTTGCATCTGCTCCACTTTTTTATAAAGATTCTGAATTAGATCATTATAGCTATCCGCTTTGTTTTTTACATAGACACTTGCTTGATATACTTCGGAATAATCCACTGATATTTTCATTTTTACCTCCAGTAGATTAAGATATCGCCATAAGCGATTTGATTTTCTTGAAACGTTTTATTTAAATCTAAAAGACACATTAAATAAATTAGGATATAAAGCTAAAATCAACACTCATACAACG
>OHWR01000875.1_pt1 | contig 12933 bp, 10 predicted proteins | sample 1579771 | NCBI WGS metagenome assembly OHWR01 (sample SAMEA3882542, study PRJEB24775) | human gut metagenome | biome: human-associated habitat; feature: intestine environment; material: feces | place: Netherlands | collected 2009/2010 | reverse complement strand
ATCACGGTGAGAACCACCACTTTTGTCAGCAGGATTTGGAATAAAGGGTATCATGAAAGTGTAGGTGCGTCAATATTGTTTTGCGAAATTTATTGCGGTAAAGCGGTAGAAGTATCACTAATATCTTCCGAAACGGCCAGATTTTCCTGCTTCAGTACAATTTTGACCGTCGTGCCGGATTCATCACTGTCAAAATCAAACCCAAAGGCCTTGTAAAGCATAGACAGCCGCTCGTAGATGTTTTTCAAGCCAATGCCGTGTCCCTGCGGTTTGACTGTGAAGGTTCGTATCTTAGTTAGCTTCTCTGGTTTGACAGGCTTTCCAGTATTGTGAACAATCAATGTCAAGGTATCATCCTCTGCTTGCACGATCACATCGATTTTGCAAACTTCATCACTGTCCTCCACGCCATAATGGATTGCGTTTTCTACAAGCGGCTGCAAGGTAAAGTGCGGCAAGGACCATTGCTCCAGTTCACCGGATGCCGTCAGCGTAAACTCCGCACGGCTCTTATAGCGAAGTTGCTGAATGGCGATGTAACTGCCTGCCAGCTGTACATCTGCTGCCGCGGTAGAATTCTGGCGCGGGCTGAGGGCGGCACGGAGAATGTCGCCCAGACTGACGATCATCTTACAGGCATCTTCCCGGTTGCCTGCTTTGACCAGCCAGTTCAGCGTTCCGAGGGTGTTGTATAAGAAGTGCGGGTTGATCTGTGCCTGCAGCATCTTATACCGGGTTTCCTGCAGGAGAATCTGTTTTTCGTAATTCTCATGGATCAGTGTGTCGATCTTGCCCAGCATGGAATCAAATTCTTTTGTCAATGTGCCAATTTCATCTGCCGAGATGTCTTTCGGCAACAGGGCGCGGGCTGCTGCAAAGTTACCCTCCTGCTGGTCAACCGTCTGCACCGCTTCGCCCAGAGTATGGATTGGCTTTGTGACAAGGCGCGCCATATGCAGAAGCACCCATGCAAACAGAAGCAGAATCGCACATTCACCGAATATCAGGGCATTTCGAGCCGCATTGATTTGGCCATAGATTTCATGGTAGTCAAATACACTGCATAGCCGAAGTCCAGTAAGTGAACTGGTTTGCCAGCAGATGAATTTTTTCTTGCCGCTCAAGGTCTGGATCTTATAACCCTGTGCGCTGTCCGGCAGCACAACGGCATCCGCCGCCTTACCGCTGTGATAAACCAGCGTCTGACAATTGTACAGATACAGTTCAGATGGTTTGCTGGAAAGGCGGTGAATCTCATTGTCCAGCAATTTCCCGACATTCAGTGCTACCACAACGGTGCCCAGTTTTTTCAGGCTCATGTCCTGACTGCGCAAGATTCTCCGCCCACAGAGGATGTACGGATAGTCTGCACTGTCGGATGACACCAGTGTAAAGCCGCCGGGGGTCTGGTTCAGCGACATTTCAAGGGCGGTCAACCGGGCCGCACCGGGGTCGGGCATATCCTGCCCGATGGTCAGTGTATGTCCATACAGATCGGTATATTGCAGGCTGCTGATTTGCCCGTCCTGATAGATTTTTTCCAGCAGGAGCGGGCGGATGCCTGTGAGCAGATAATAGTAATTTGCTGTCTCCGGGTCTGCGTTTGAAAGGGCGTTCATCTGCTGCTGAATCGTGGAATCCACGGCGATGCTGCGGGTCAGGGTGTCAATGCCCTGAATATCATCGTCCACCTTCTGCACGAAAAAATCCAGTTCCTGCAGGGATTTCTCATAGAACTTTTCCTCAAAGACTGAAAGTCCCAAATGCAGTGCGCCGATCATCAGCGCACCGCTGAGCAGGGTCAGTACCGCAAAGATACCGACAAATTTCTGTGCCAGCGGTAAATCAAGAAACTGTTTTTTGGCTCGGTGGAACATGGCCTTTCCTCACATTTCGTTTACTGCCCCCAGTGCTGCTCCATAAGCCGCCAAAGGGTGTCATCATCCGGGTGATTGTCCGTGTTCAGGATCAGCATCACACGGCGGTCCGCTTCGCTGTCGTTAAACTCCCGCATCCATTCGTAAAAATGCGGGCCTTCGCCCATTGTACGTGCAAAGCTCATCAGGTAACCACAAAGCTGTGCCGACTGTTTAACATCAGTTTGACACTCGTTGGCGTAAAAGTCAATCCATTTTCCATGTTCCCGGTTCCGCATGGCAGCATTTGCGGCAGTGTAGGCATTTTTTGCCCGGCCTGCCTGATAGAAGCAATGCTTCCAGTCGCCCACGAAACCGGCCTCCAGTGCTGCGCATACGTCCTCGCCGCCCTCTGCCCAGAATGTGTAGAGCTGTGCCTGCATCAAAAGCGTATCCTGAAAAAGTGTCCGTGCGGCACCAGTCAGAGTGGCAGCAGTAGCTTCGCATTGGCGAAGATACTGCTCATAGTTTTGCATGGCTTCTCGGAATTTTTCACCGCACCATGCTGCCTGCCCGCTCAGAGCCGGACGGTCACATAGCCAGTTCAGGTCCTCGCTGGGCTGGGTGCGGTCACGGAGGAACTGGGTAATAAGCATCCTGGGCACATGGTTGTAAAATTGATCACCTGCATGGTCGTCCGGGTGTTCCCCGTACGATACGGCATGGTCCGCATATCCGGCAAGGCATTTTGCCACGGGCAGGGCATTGGCTTTGCCGTAGTAAGCCTGTGCATAAGCGATGCAGTGTCCCTCCGGGTCGGCGGTGCCGTTCTGCCAGAGCTGGGCGATATAATCCAGCAGATATGCATGGGGTTTGACGTTGGAGCAGTTGATGAGCCAATAATCGTCCACACCGTGACGGAGAGCATTGGTCAGCTCCTCGCAGACAAACTCCGTGCTGTTGGGCAGCATGGTAATGTGACTTGCCGCCTGCAAATCATAAAAGGATGCGTGATAATACAGACCATGCGCACCGGTATCGCCCTGCGGAGGCAGTGCTTTCACACGCGGATTGCTGTTACCCTGACGGCGGCTGACCATCTTGCCGAAACCATTGTCTGCCCAGATTTTGATCACCTCGTCCGGCAGATCAAGGCAGCCCTGCTGGTACAGTTCCATAGTCTCCCCATACAGATTGGTGCAGCAGACGGCATGCGGGTCGCTGTGCTTGACCAGATCATACTGTTCCCGGATGAGGGAGGAAATCAGTGCGCCCCGCTTTTCCGGGGTGTCGTACTGGGGGTCGTCCTCCCAGAAGGGTTTATCGCCCTGCCCCCGGAACCCGATGTTCCAGACGGTGGGTGTATTTTTTTACCGGTCAATGGCCTGCTGCCAGAGCGCGCGGAACTTTTCCGGGTAGAGACTGAACTTTGGTTCCAGCTCCGGGTACGCCTGCACAAACATTTCGGCTCCCAGCGGCTCGGCATGGTGGTGGGTGATGATGAGGCCCATATCCGCTGCAAGATCATGGTAGCGGTGGCCGTTTTTGCCCGTGCCGGGAATCACCAGATTGCCGCCCAGCCGCAGCAGCGTCTCAAAGACCATCACAAAGGGCATCTCGCTGCGGCGTTCCACCTTCCAGTGGGAAATCAGAGTTTCATCGTTGACGAACCAGCCGCGGTACCGTACCCGTGCGGGCTTGCTTTCATATGTGAAATTCTGCGGCACAGTCACGCCATCGGTCTGGATAAATTTCTGATCGTTCCAGAACCAGAAGGGCTGCACACCCAGAAAACGGCGACTGATTTCAAACAGACCGTATACAAAGCCGAGGGCATCGGCGGCGGTCAGCATCAGTCTGTCCTCATGCACCTGCAGGCAGAAACACTCCGGCGGAAGGTCACTATCCTTTGCAAGAACGATATCGCCGCCGGGCATTCCGGTCTCTGTGAATACAGCTTTCTTATCTCTCTGCAAGGCAGAGATGGCATACTGTACGGGCTTTGGCGGCTCCGTAGCAACGATCTGACTATTCCGGTTGAGAATCATACACAAAAACCTCTCTTTTGAAAAAAGGCACTGTACGCGCCGCACAGTGCCTTGATGAATGAACTTAACCCTTGATGCCGTCAGTGGCGATACCTTCAACGATATATTTCTGGAACAGGATGAACACGATGATGACCGGCAGCAACGACAGCACCGACATAGCGAACAGACCGCCGTAGTTGTTGTAGCTATTGGGGTCGGTGTAGAGCTTCAGTGCCAGCGGGATGGTATAATTCTTCGGGCTGGAAACGAAGATCAGCGGCTGGAAGAAGTCCTGCCAGATCCAGTAGAAGGCGAAGATGGCTGCGGTCACGATGGCGGGCTTGACGATGGGAATCATAATTTTGAACAGGATGCCGGGCTTGGAACAGCCGTCCAGCATGGCAGCCTCGTCCAGATCACGGGGAATACCGCGCATATACTGGGCGATGAGGAAGATGAAGAAGCCGTAGCCGAACACCCACGGCAGGGTCATAGAAACCAGCGTATCGGAAAGTCCCAGCTTTTTCAGGATGATGTACTGGGGCACTACCATGACCTGCGAAGGAATCATCATAGTCATGACGATGCAGCCGAACCAGAAGTTTGCACCCTTGAATTTCAGGCGGGAAACCGCATAGGCGGCGAGCAGGGAACAGAAGATAGTGCCTGCAACCGAGACCACAGTAACGATGACGCTGTTCAATGTAAACCGCCAGAACGGAATGCCCGCGATACCCTTCCAGCCGGAAAGGTAGTTTGTGAGAATATCCCACTTTTCCGGGATGAGCGACCATGCGTTGTGGAACATGGTGTCGTTGGACTTGAAAGAGCTCATCAGCAGCCACAGCAGCGGATACACCATGATAAAGCCCAGAACACAGGAAAAAATGTGGAAGAACACGGATTGTGCCTTTGTACTTTTCTGACCAACCATTTTTCTTTCTCCTTACCCTTCGTAATGAACCCAGCTGTTCTGGCTCTTGAACAGGATCAGGGTCATAACTCCGATGATGGCAACCAGAATCCATGCCAGTGCGCAGGAGTAACCCATGTGGAAGTTTGCAAATGCCGAGCGGTACAGGTACAGCACATAGGTCAGAGTGCTGTTCATGGGGCCGCCATCCGTGATAACGTAACTCTCGGTAAAGACGCGGAAACCGTTGATGATCTGCTGGATGAGGTTGAAGAAGATAGTCGGGGTCAGCATCGGCATGGTGATTTTCCAGAATTGCTGCATCTTGGAAGCACCATCCAGCGAAGCAGATTCATACAGGGAATTCGGAATCTGCTTCAGCCCGGAGAGGAACACCAGCATACAGGAACCGAACTGCCACACACCCATCAGGACGATGACGAACAGAGCAGTTTTGGGGTTGCCCAGCAGGGAGAATTTCTGTTCGATGCCAATGGCAGACAGCAGGCTCATAAGAACACCCTTGTTGCCGAAAATCTGCTTCCAGACCACGGAAACAGCGATAGAGCCGCCGACGATGGACGGGATGTAATACAGAACACGATAAAACGCCATGCCCATGTGCTTTTTGTTCAGCAACGTTGCCACGAACAGCGCAAAGGCCAGACGGAGCGGCACCATGATAAAGACATAGCTGAACGTAACGACCAACGCCTTGCGAAAGGTCTTATCGGTTGTAAAAATAGTGATATAGTTTTTCAGTCCGACCCAGTTGGGGGCGGACAGCAGGTTATAATCCGTAAAGGAATAGTAGATGGACATCGCAGCCGGGATCACATACATGAAGATGAATCCAAACAGCCACGGAGCCAGCAGCAGATAGCCGACTTTGGTATCATCGCCAAAATTGTGCTTTTTCAGCGCAACAGCTTTTGTGTTTGACACAGCGAGGCCTCCTTTTCACAAAAAGGCGGGAGGGGTCTGTGGAGTGACCCCTCCCGCATGGTTTCATTAGTTGTTGGTGGCGAGGATGTTGTTGGCCTCGTCATAGAACTGCTGTGCAGCCTCGGCGGGAGTGGCCTGACCGTAGAACACGCTGTAGGCAATGTTCTTGAACTGGGTGTTGATCTCGGAAATACCGGAGGGGTCCGGTGCCGGGGTATCGCCGCAGTAATCAGCGGCATCGGAAACGAAGTCGAACATTTCAACCTGCTTCTGGGTCAGCGCGCCGCTGCTGGTCAGATGATCACGGGAGTTGCTTGCGGAGGGAGTGCCGCGCTCGCCCAGCATGATGTCGTTGGCTTCGTCGCTGTTCAGGAACCAGCTGATGAAAGCGGCAGCAGCATCCTTGACCTTGGAAGTCTCGGACACGGAGAAGAACATGCCGGGCTTGTACCAAAGAGCTTTCTCTCCGGCCTTCTTCACCGGGGGAACCAGCAGCTCCAGCGTGTCGTTGCCGGCATTTGCACCGATGGTGCCAAAGTTGTTCCAGGACTGGTGGAATGCTGCATCGCCGGTGATGACCGGGCTTGCGTCATTGCCAAGGGTCGCAATCTGCTCGTACTCATCGGGGTTCGGTGCGGCACCGGCATCGATCAGTTCTTTCCAAAGCTGGAAGTAATCGGTCAGGATCTGCACATCATCAAAGCCCAGGCTCTTGTTGTCCTCTGCGAACAGGGAGACACCATGCTCACGCACCCAGTAGTTCAGCAGGTTGGTGTCGATGAACGCAGAGCCGCCGAAGCCGTACTTGCCGGTCTTTTCCTTGACGGTCTTGCAGATGGAAACAAAGTCGTCCCAGGTCCAGCCGTTCTGAGGAGCGGTGACACCGGCCTCTTCCAGCACAGAGGGGTTGTAGATGAAGGAGACCAGCGAGGTGGACAGCGGGATACCCACCATCTTGCCGCCAATGGTGCCTGCATCGATCAGGGCATCGTCCACGTTGGAAATATCCAGCGTGCCGTCCGAAGCATAAGAGGACAGGTCTGCCAGAGAGCCGTTCTTGGCGTAGGTGGAGATGTACATATAGTCCATCTGGACGATATCAGCCATGCCGCCGGTGGCTGTGTCGGTAGCCAGCTTCTCAAAGTAGCCATCCCAGCCGGAGGGGGTGGTCTCAAAATGCACATTGGGGTTCAGCTCGGTGTACTTGTCCAGCACTTTCTGGGTCAGGTCGTGACGGGTCTGGCCGCCCCACCATGTAAAGCGAATGGTCACATCGCCGTTTACGGCAGATGCGCTGCCGGATGCGGCAGAAGAAGCAGCGGTGGAGCTGGATGCGCCGCCGCAGGCGGCCAGTGCGGATGCCACACCGGCAGCACCGGCGACCTTCAGAAAGTTTCTGCGAGAGATCTTCATGAGAATTTCCTCCATTTTCCTTCGTGTTTTCTGTTACGGGGGAGCCGTCGCTCCCTGTATGGTACGCACCCTTTTGTTGCTTTTATTGTATCGCTTTTTTTCAAAAACAAAATGGAAAATGTCGGTCTTTCTCTTGGAAAAAACCGACATTCAAAAGCAGCCTGTTCAATGATGGTTCCGGTATTCCGTCGGTGTCACGCCGCAGATCTTACGGAATACTTTGGAAAAATACTGTCCGTCCAGCGGGTAGCCCACCAGTTCCGCCAGACGGCTGATCTTCATATCCGGCTGAAATTCCAGCAGCCGCCGGGCCTGTGTGATGCGGCAGTGTTCCAGATACGCCGAGAACCGGTTGCCGGTCATCTGGGAGAAGATGCGCCGCAGGTGATCTTCGCTCATGAAAAGCCGCTGCTGTGCAATGGTCTGCAAGCTGAACTCCGGCTCCGGGAGGTTTTCGTAGATGGCAAGAAAGATCTCCCGGCTCCGAGCATCGGGCTGGGGGTGGTTCCATGCGGCGGTCAGAGCATCTGCCCATGCCGGGAGCGAATCCTCCGGGGCAGCCTTGTCCTCGAACAGCAGCTTCCACGCCAGCTCGCAGAGCTTTTGCCGCTGCTGCGGGCGATAGTCCTTTGCCTCCATTTTGGCAAAGGAAAACGCAAGCTCCTGCAAAAGCTCCTCATAGCTGCCGGTCTGCCGCAGTGCTTCCAGATCAAAGATCTCGTTCACCGTTTCCGGCAATGCCGCATTCCGGGAAGGGCGCAGAAGGGCGGGCTCGTTTTCATCCATGTTCAGCTGCAAAAGCTCCTGCGCCTGCCGGAACAGCACGGAAAGCTCTGCAAGCGTTCCTGTCCGGCTGGCAGAAGAAAGCATTGGAAGCGTTTCAAACCGCTTGAATTCTTTTTTGAGCACCTGAACCGCTGTTTCCACACTGGATTCCGCCATAGCATCTGCCAGAACCAGAACATCCCGGTCCACACCGGTGGTCATGAGCAGGGTGCCGTCCGGCAAAAGGTCGCCCAGCATATTGCCCACGACATACCGTTCCAGCGAGTCGAATCCGCATTTGAGGCGGAAATCCAACAGCAGGACCATGCGCTGTTCGCCGCCCAGTTCGTCCACAAGCTGCCGTGCGCCGGAAGATGCCTGCGCCTTTCCCAACAGCAGATCCCGGAACAGCTGCTCCCGTGCATAGGGCTTCAGCAGCCGGGCTTCGGTCTCCAGCTTTTCGGAGCGTGCATTCTTTTTGGGGGCTTCTTCCGCAAACGCCTTGTTCAGCACCGGGATCATTTTGGATTCATCGCAGGGCTTGAGGATGTAATGCCGCACCCCCAGCTCCATGGCCTGACTGGTAAATTCGTAGTCACCATAGCCGGAAAGCACCACAAAGGTCATATCCGGGTACTGCTCCTTTGCCTGCCGGATCATCTCAATGCCGTTCATCACCGGCATCTTGATGTCCACGATGGCGAGGTCAGGCCGGAATTTTGCGATTTTTTCCAACCCCTCGGCACCGTTCCGAGCGGTGGAAACGACCTTTATCTCATAGGAATCCCACGGTATGAACTGTGCCATTCCTTCACGCTCGATCTCCTCATCGTCCACGATCAACAGTGTATACAAGTTGCTCTCTCCTTCACCATTTTCTCCTGCCTATAAAATAATATACTTTATTATAATTTGCAAGATTTGCCCGCAGAATGTCGCTCCGGTTCAAGAAGAATGCCGGATTTGTACAGGCAGAACCGGGCAGAATGTGATATTCTGAAGCCACAGGAAATCCGCATCGTGCAACCTGCATCCATTGATTGCCACCGGCATCTGCCGCCGATGGAGGTGGGAGCGGTATTCCTCCCAAGACTTTTTGCTTGGTTTTCTCCTTCTTCATCATTTTCACAGCATAGAAGCAGCCGTTCGTGAATGTCGGCTGCTTTTGTGCTATACTGAGTTAAAAAACACGCAGGAGGCGTTTTGTTATGGCATTATGGATCAACGATGGGCTGCATGAAGCGGCAGCAGATATCCATTCTTTTCTGCTGGTGGGGCAGTCTAACATGGCCGGGCGCGGCGACCTGACAAAGGAAAACGCCATCACTGCACCGGACTGCTTTATGCTGCGGATGGGCCGCTGGCAGGAGATGAGCGAACCAATCAATGTGGACCGGGCCGTGGTGGAAGGGGCAGTTCCCCGCAGCGGGGCAAACCTTGCAGCCAGCTTTGCGGCGCAGCTGCAAAAAGAGACCGGAGCAAAAATCGGCCTGATTCCATGTGCAGACGGCGGCACCCGCATTTCCCAGTGGCAGCCGGGCGAGGTGCTGTTTGACCATGCCGTGTTTCAGGCAAGGCTGGCACAGCGTACTTCTGCGCTTACGGCGATTTTATGGCATCAGGGTGAGAGCGACTGCCTTGCACCGGAACAGCTGGAAGCCTACCCCGAACAGTTTCAGCGCACGATGCAGGCGTTCCGGAAAGAACTCGGCGATCTGCCCATCGTGGTGGGCGAACTGGGCTGGCCGGAAAACGGCTTTCACGGAACACCCGCAGAACTGCTGCACGAATTCAACCGTCGTCTGCCGGAGTGGGCAGCGCAGCTGCCCCGGTGTGCCGTAGTCTCGGCAAAAGGCCTGACAGCACGCCCGGATGGACTGCACTTTACCACCGAAGCCCTGCGCACATTGGGGCTGCGGTATCTGGAAGCTTATCAGAGTCTGTTATAAGGAGAGCTTTTATGCCGAACCATTTCTTTTCACAGAACGGCCTGACCGCCTGCTGCACCGATACAAGCATTACCTTGTTCTGGGATAAGCCCGCCGCTGCCGGTGCGGTCGAAACCTATACCGTCCTGCTGGACGATGCCGCTGCTGCTCATACCCAAAAGACCCACTGTACATTGGAGAATCTGCGTCCGGAAACGACCTATTCGCTGTTCGTTCAGTGGCGGAGCGGCAGCATTGGGGAATTGACTATCCGGACAACACCGACCAAACGCTGTTTGGATGTGACTGCATCTCCTTATTCTGCTGTGGGCGATGGAAAGGCCATGAATACTGCCGCCCTGCAAAAAGCCATCGACGACTGCGGCGAGCGTGAACAAATCTATTTTCCGGCAGGTGTTTACTGCACAGGCACATTGCGTCTGCACAGCAATATGGAACTTTACCTTGAAGAAGGAGCTGTGCTGCAAGGCACAGCAGACCCAGAGGATTATCTGCCGCGCATTTCCAGCCGCTTTGAGGGCACTGAGATGGAGTGCTACAGCAGCCTGTTGAACCTCGGTACGCTTGACCATACTGCTGGGCCAAACTGTGAAAACGTAATTCTGCGCGGCAAGGGAACGATTGCATCCGGCGGAAAACTGCTGGCAGAGCGCATCATTGCAAGCGAGCGGGAAAGGCTGAAGGACTACCTTGCCCAAAATGCCACTCTTGTTTCTACCTGCGAAAATGCCGATACGATTCCGGGGCGCGTCCGGCCGAGACTTGTCAACATGAGCAACTGCCGGAACATCTGGATGGAAGGGCTGACATTTGCAAACGGCGCAAGCTGGAATCTGCATATGGTCTACTCCGACCAAATCGTGACCGACCACTGTACCATCCGGTCGGATGGTGTCTGGAACGGGGACGGCTGGGACCCGGATTCTTCCACAAACTGTACGATCTTCGCCTGCGAGTTTTTTACCGGAGACGATGCCGTTGCCATCAAGTCCGGAAAGAACCCGGAGGGGAATATCATCGACCGCCCGACGAAACACATCCGCGTGTTCGACTGCCACAGCGGTTTCGGACACGGTATCTGCATCGGAAGCGAGATGAGCGGCGGTGTGGAGGATGTGAAGATCTGGGACTGTGATATGGCAGTATCCACCTCCGGGCTGGAGATCAAGGTTACGAAAAAGCGGGGCGGCTATGTCCGGAATGTGGAAGTACGGGACTGCACCCTCTCTCATGTCATGGTGCATTCGGTCGGGTACAACGATGACGGCATCGGTGCACCTGTGCCGCCTGTGCTGGAAGATTTCCGCTATAATCGGGTGACGCTGCTTGGACGATACATTGACCACGACCATGTATGGCACACCTGTCCTGCCATCGAGCTGAAGGGCTTTGATGTGCCGGGCTATGAGGTGAAGAACATTTGCTTCAAGGATGTGGTGTTAGAGGACAACGGCGGCCCGGAGCAAAACATCCGGATGCAGTACTGCCGGAATGTCAGTTTTGAAAATATTACCGTCCGGTCAGGGGTGCAGCCGGAATGATGCCGTTTTTCTCCAAAAAAGCAGCCTCTTTTCTACAACCCGTTTTCTCTCTGACTGTGGTACAATAAAACTGTAAAACGAACCGCAATGGAGGAAGCAGAATGATGTTTGAACAGAACTTTATGCCGGAAGGTGCAGAAATCAACCCGGATACGCCCCGCAAAAAAGGGCTGGCGCGGTTGTTTGAAATTCTGAGCCGGGATCTGGACGGCATTTTCCTGTCCGGGGCACTGGCGATGTTAGTCTGCGTCCCGGCAGCAATTCTGGCAGGCATTGCCCTCTGGCTGGGCAGCCTGCCGCTGTGCCTGCTGGCGGCGGTCGCCGCCGGGTGGCTGGTGGGTCCGGCTCTGACCGGACTGTACGATACCATCCTGCGTGCCTTGCGGGATGAGCCGGGATTCTGGTGGCACACCTACAAGCGGGCATGGAAGCAGAACTTCCGAAGCAGTCTTGTTCCCGGCATCGTGTTTACCGTGTTGTGGGCACTGCTTGCATGGTCGGCATTCGTGCTGCCGCAGATGACAGAAATCTCCCTGAGCTTTGCGCTGATTCTGCTGCTGGATGCCGTTCTTCTCTTGACGCTGGGCAACTACTTCTGGATGCAGAACGCACTGTTTTATGGCTCGATTTTTCAAAAGTCGTCCAATTGCATCCGGATGTTCTTCGGCTTCCTACCGCAGACTGCCCTCTCTGCAATCGTGCAGGTTGGATACTGGCTGCTGATAGCATTCTTGATTCCACGATGTGCGTTTATGTTTCTGCTCACTGGATTATGGGTCCCCAGTCTGTTAGCAGCATTCTCTGTGTATTCCACAATGGAAAAGAATCTGCATCTGGAAGAACGGATTCAGGATATCAAAAATTATTGAATATTTTCCCGCAGCGTAACTCAAGGTTCGTCTGTGTCATTTTCTCCCTTGGAGGTAACATATCATGCCATTGAATCATCCTATGATCCCGGCACTGTTGGCTGACCCGGAGATCTTCCAGCAGAATCGCCTGCCGCCCCATGCGTATTTTTCCGACCAGACCAGCCCGGCCATGCCGTTGACGGTCAGTTTGAATGGTGAGTGGGCGTTCCGCTACGCAGAGAATCTGACAGCACCTTTTTCAAACTGGGATACCCTGACCGTGCCGGGGATTATCCAGATGCAGAGCCTGCAAAAGCCGGGCCGGCCCTACGGCACGCCCCATTATGTCAACACCCAGTACCCCTGGGACGGCCACGAAAAACTGCACCCCGGGCAGATCCCGCAGGAGTATAACCCCATCGGGGAATACAAGCGCAGCTTCACCCTGCCGGAAGAGTGGGCAAACTGCTATCTGCGCCTGAACGGGGCTGACAGTGCCGCCGCTGTCTGGTGCAACGGGGTCTATATCGGCTATACCGAGGATACCTTTACCCCGGCAGAATTTGATATGACGGAAGCCGTCCAGCCCGGCGAAAATGAGGTGACGATTCAGGTTTACCGTTTCTGCTCCGGCAGCTGGCTGGAAGATCAGGATTTCTGGCGCATGAGC
>OHWR01000869.1_pt1 | contig 12997 bp, 13 predicted proteins | sample 1579771 | NCBI WGS metagenome assembly OHWR01 (sample SAMEA3882542, study PRJEB24775) | human gut metagenome | biome: human-associated habitat; feature: intestine environment; material: feces | place: Netherlands | collected 2009/2010 | reverse complement strand
GCTTTGTAGGGGCCGGGCACGCCCGGCCCGCAGCCTTGCCAATGCCCCCCTTTAATGGTCGCTTTATAGGGAGGGGTCTTGACCCCTCCGCGGGGCGTCGGGGACGCCGCCCCCTACAGCGGCAATCCAGTAAGCTCCTCATAGCCGCAAGCGGGCACGGCGGCCAGAGGGTGGGGTGCCCTCACCCCGCCGAGCCTTACCACTGCCGTCCTTTTACGGCAAAAAATCCGCCACAACCGGTGCCAAAATCGCGGTCATGATGCCCGCTACGGCAATCGCAAGGCCGCTCATGGCACCCTCGATCTCACCCATCTGCAGGGCCTTGCTCGTGCCGATCGCGTGCGCCGATGTGCCGAGCGCCAAACCCTTCGCCAGCGGATCGGTGATGCGGCAGACCTTGCAGACCGTCTCGCCCAGCAGGCTGCCGACGATACCGGTCAGGATGATGACCGCACCGGCCAGCGCCGCCGTGCCGCCCAGCGTCTCGGCCACATCCATGCCGATGGCCGTCGTGACGGATTTCGGCAAAAAGCTCACAGCGTGGGCGCGCTCCAGCTTGAGCAACCAGGCCATCGCCAGCACGCTGCCCAGGCTCGTCAGCACGCCCGCGGCAATCGACGCAAAAATCGCGGCCAGGTTCTTTTCCAGCAGCTCCCACTTTTCATACAGCGGGATCGCCAGGCTGACTGTGGCGGGCATCAGAAGCCAGCTCACGGGCTGGGCGCTGGACTTGTAGTCGGCGTAGGGCACGCCGAAGCAGCTCAAAAACACGATCATAAAAATGCTGCCCATCAAAAGGGGATTGAACAGCGCCTTGCCGGTCTTGCGGTTGACCCAGACGCCCGCGGCGTAGGCCGCCAGCGTGGCCAGCACGCCCCAGCTGCCGCATTGCTGCAAAAATTCAGCCATTTTTGTGCTCCTTTCCGCCCGCGCATTTCTGCGCGACCATGCCCGTGACCGCCATGACCAGTGCTGTGATCGGCACAATCGCCAGCACGGCGGGCAGTAAAAGATTCATCAGCTGGCTGCCCAGCTCCATGACGCCCGCCGCCGCGGGCACGAACAGCAGCGGGAAGATGCCGGTCAGAAACAGCCCGGTCTCCCGCACCTGATCGAGCTTGAGCACGCCGAATTTGAGCGCCGCGGCCAGCAGCAGCAGGCCGTACACGCTGGCCGGGATCGGCAGCGGCAGCACCGCCGCCAGCACCTCGCCCGCCAGGCAGAACGCCGTGATGCGGGCAAACTGGAAAATATACTTCACACAATAACCCTCTTTTTTACAAAATTCGTGTACCATCATACCACGCCGCCCGGCTTTCGGCAAGTTGTACATTGTATGAAAAGCATCCACATTTTCCTATCGGCATTGTGGGAATCGGCACTTGTATTTTGGGGGTGAGTGTGGTATACTAACCGAAAATAAATGATTTTCACTTGAAAAGAGGTTTTGACTATGTCTTTACTGAAAAAGCTGGCCGGTCTGGCCGTGGGTGCCGCTGCTGTGGGCGCTGTCGCTTATGTTTTACAGAACCGTGAGCATCACGACGACGAGTACGAGCATATTTGGGGCCCGGAGGACGAGGTCGAACCTGAGACTGATTCCGCCGAGCCCGCCGCTGACGATGCGTCCGCCGAGGCTGAACCCGCCCCCGCTGCCGCACCTGAGGAACCTGCCGCCCCCGCCGAGGAGCCGAAGCCCGAAGAATCCGCGGACGCCGCTGAAACGCCCGCCGCTAAGACTCCCGACTTTGACGCCCCCAACGTGAACCCCGTGGAGCTGGGTCATGTTGAGGCATCCCGCACGCCGGACGGCAAGATCGACCCCACCCAGATCGTTGACCCCGCTGTGGCCGGCGATTGGGAGGAGCAGGGCTGCAAGGGCTGATACACCAAACGCGCAAGGCGCATCTTTGTTTTAGGGCAAAGGTGCGCCTTTTTGTTTTAGCTAAGGTGCGGGCGCATATAGAATGCGCCCCTACGGTTTTCACCGCCCTGTAGGGGCCGCACATGTGCGGCCCGCGGCCTTCCCGCATACGGCCTTTTATGGGAAACCTCCGGGCCGGGCATACCCGACCCCTACACCGCGCCTATGGCTTTCCGCGCACAAATGTCCGTGAAATTACTACAAACCCACTTTACAACTTTACTGCACTAAAGTATAATAGAATTTGTATCGGATCAGAGAGGTAGGAATGTTATGGAGATCGAACTCAACCGCTTTACCCCCGCCGAACAGGCGACCTTCCGCCTGCGTGCCCTGTATGAGCAGGCCGGCTACCGCAAATACCGCGCGTCCCGCTTTGAGGAATACGCCCTGTATCAGGAGTATCAGCGCTTTCTGCCGGACGCACAGGTCATCACCTTCACCGACCTGGACGGCAAGCTGCGGGCCATCAAGCCCGACGTAACGCTGTCCATCGCCAAGACGGCCCAGCCCGCGGCAGGGGAGTGCAAGCGCTTCTATTATAATGAAGAGGTCTGCCGCCCCAGCCGCGAGAGCCACACCTTCCAGACCATCCACCAGATGGGATTGGAGAGCATGGGCGCGGTGGACGCCGACGAGCAGGCCGCCGTGGTGCGGCTGGCCCTGCAAAGCCTGGCCGCGCTGGAGGTGCCCACCGTGCTGGAAATCAGCCACATGGGCTACCTGACCGGCCTGCTGGACGCGCTGCATGTTCCCGCCGAGGCACGCGCGAAGCTGCTCGATTTCCTGCGCGCCAAGAACGCACACGAGCTGCGCACCGCCGCGCTGGCCGCGGGGCTGGACGAATCCGCCGCTGCCGCGTTGACCGGCCTGCTCGACCTGCACGGCCCGCTGGGTGCAACGCTGACCGCCGCCCGCGCCGCCTGCCGGTGCGAGACCCAGCGCGCGGCGCTGGAGGAATTGCAGGCTTTGCAGAATGCACTGGGCGAGGCGGGCCGCGGCATCCGGCTGGACCTGAGCATGGCCGACGAAATGGAATATTACAACGGCCTTGTGTTCACCGGCTACGTCGCGGGCATCCCGTGCGCGGTGCTCAAGGGCGGACGGTATGACTACCTGATGCAGCGGTTCACGCCGGGGGCCAACGCCATCGGCTTTGCCATCTACTTAGACGAGCTGGAACGCCTGGCCGCGCCGCTGCCCCCCGTGCAGCAGCAGGGCCGCGAGAAAAGCTGGCTGAACATTGCCCTGCCGAAGGGCCGCCTCGGCGACAAGGCGTACAAGCTGCTGGCGGGCGCGGGCTACAGTGCCACCGAGGACTACAACGACACCCGCAAGCTCGTGGTCGAGAACCCCGACGCCTGTGTGCGGTACTTCCTCGTCAAGCCCAGCGACGTTGCGATTTACGTCGAGCACGGCGCGGCGGACATCGGCATCGTCGGCAAGGACATTCTGACCGAGTCCGGCGCAGACGTGTATGAGCTGCTGGATACCGGCATGGGCAAGTGTCGGATGTGCGTGGCCGGGCCTGCGGGCTTCACCGACGACGAGAGCCGCGCCTTGCGCGTAGCTACAAAATTTGTCAACATTGCCCGCGACCACTACGAGCGCCGCGGACGCGACATCGACATTGTCAAGCTGAACGGCTCCATTGAGCTGGCCCCGATTTTGGGCCTGTCCGACGTCATCGTCGATATTGTCGAGACCGGCACGACCTTAAAAGAAAACGACCTGACCGTGATCGAGGAGTTTATGCCGATCTCGGCGCGGTTCATTGCCAACAAGGCAAGCTACAAGTTCAAATACGCCCAGCTGACCGAGCTGCTGAATAAGATGAAGGAGGCCCTTGCAAAATGATCCGTCTGTATGACTTTGATGAGGTACGCCCCGAGGAAATTCTGAACCGTGACATCCGCGCCGAGGCCGACGTGGAGGCCACCGTCGATGCGATTATTGCGGACGTCCGCGCCCGCGGCGACGCCGCCCTGATCGAGTACGCCGCCAAATTCGACCACGCCGAGCTGACCGACGTGCGGGTCAGCCAGGCCGAAATTGAGGAAGCCTTTGCCGAGCTGGAAAAGACCGATCCCGAATTCATCACGACGCTGAAGATGGCCGCCGAGAACATCCGCCACTTCCATGAGCAGCAGCTGCACAAAAACTTTGTGGTCAACGACAAGCCCGGCATCGTGCTGGGGCAGAAGTACACCCCCATCCAGCGCGCGGGCGTCTACGTGCCGGGCGGCACGGCGGCGTATCCGTCCACCGTGCTGATGGACGTCATTCCCGCCAAGGTCGCGGGCGTCGGGCAGATCGTCATGACGACCCCCGCGGGACGGGACGGCAAGGTGAACCCCGCGATTCTGGCCGCCGCCGTCATTGCGGGCATTGATTTGATTTTTAAAACGGGCGGCGCACAGGCCGTGGCAGCCCTTGCCTACGGCACCGAGAGCGTCCCCGCCGTGGATAAGATCGTCGGCCCCGGCAATATCTACGTGGCCACGGCAAAGCGGAAGGTGTTCGGCAAGGTCGGCATTGATATGATCGCAGGCCCGTCGGAAATTCTCGTGCTGGCAGACGGCACCTGCAACCCCGCGTGGGTCGCCGCCGACCTGCTCAGCCAGGCCGAGCACGACAAGCTGGCCAGCCCGGTGCTCGTCACCGACAGCCGGGATTTAGCCAAGGCCGTGCAGACGGAGCTGGAGGTGCAGATCCCGCAGCTGCCCCGCGCCGCCATCGCCCGCGCCAGCGTGGACACGAACGGCAAAATTATTGTCACCGACGACATGAACAAGGCCATTGAGGCCGTGAACATCATTGCGCCGGAGCACCTGGAAATCTGCGTCGATGACCCGTTCGCGGTGCTGAACTCGGTGCAGAACGCGGGCAGCATCTTCCTGGGCAAAAACGTGCCCGAGGCACTGGGCGACTACTTTGCCGGCCCGAACCACACGCTGCCCACCAGCGGCACGGCGCGGTTCTCGAGCCCGCTGGGCGTCGATGATTTTGTGAAGAAGTCGAGCTTTATCTATTACACCCGCGAAGCCCTCGGCGAGGTGCAGGGACGCATCGCCAATTTTGCCGAGCACGAGGGGTTACATGCCCATGCCAGAAGTGTGACGATCCGGTTTGAGGAATGAGCTTGCCAAAAAGGAAGCATCCGAGGTTGAAGCAGCATGATTATAGTGAACCGGGTGCGTATTTTATAACGGTGTGTACCAAAAATAAGGCGCACATTCTTTCCCGGATCGTTGTTGACCTTCCGTCATCCGTACGGCGGGATGCCCTCATCCCGCCGCGGGTTCAACTGCTGCCTGCCGGGAAAATTGTGGACGATTTAATTCGCCGCACGGAAACGGTTTACGACAATGTCACCGTGGATGCGTATGTTATCATGCCGAACCATCTGCACATTCTTTTTCATATCCATGCACCCGGGAACGGCGGCGGGATGGGGGCATCCCGCCCTACGATTCACCAAATGGTTCGTGCCATCAAAACGGGGACTACACGCCGCCTCGGCCATTCCATCTTTCAAACATCCTACTACGATCATGTCATACGCGGGCCGCGGGATTATGATGAAATCTTCCAATACATCCAAAACAATCCCGCCAAATGGCCTCACGATCAATTCTACACTTCGGACGGGGAGGAACACCCATGAGCCGTTATTTTACCAAAACTCTCGCTTCGCTGGAGCCGTACACCCCCGGCGAACAGCTTAAAATCGCTGACATTGTCAAACTCAACGCCAACGAAAACCCATACCCGCCCGCGCCCGGCGTGGCGGCGGCGGTGGCCGCGGCGGTGCCGGGGCTGCGGCTGTACTCTGATTTGACCAACGGCGATCTCAACGCCGCCATCGCGCGCCACTGGGGCGTGCGCCCGGAGAATATCCTATGCGGCAACGGCAGCGACGAGAACCTGCTGCTGGCCCTGCGCGCATTCTGCGACGAAAGCACGCCGCTGGCCTTCGCCGATGTGACCTACAGCTTTTACACGGTACTGTGTGATTTACTGCACATCCCGCAGCACATCATCCCGCTGGAGGCTGACCTGACCATCGACCTGAAAAAATACTGCGGCCTGCACGAGACGATTGTCATTGCCAACCCGAACGCGCCCACCAGCCTGCTGGCCCCGGTGGACGCCATCGAGGAGGTGCTGCAAACGAACCCCGACAACATCGTGATCGTGGACGAGACCTACGTCGAGTTCGCGCCTGCCGGGTCGTCCTGTCTGCCGCTTTTGGAAAAATATGACAACCTCGTCATCACCCATACCTTCTCCAAAACGCACAATCTGGCGGGTGCGCGGCTGGGCTTCTGCATTGCGCGGCCCGCGCTGATTGCCGACATGAACCGCGTCAAGTTCAGCTACAGCCCCTACAACGTCAACGCCATGACCCAGGCCGCGGGCGCGGCGGCGATCTCCGACGAGGCCTATTTTGCCGATGTAACGGCAAAGGTCATTGCCGAGCGCACCCACACCACCGACGAGCTGCGCCGCCGCGGGTTCACGGTGTTTGACTCGGCCACAAATTTTTTGTTCGCGACCACGGACCGTATGCCCTGTGTGGAAATTTTTGAAAAGCTGCGCGCCCGCGGCATTTTAATCCGCCACTTCAACGCGCCGCGCATCTCGGACTATCTGCGCATCACGATTGGCACACCCGAGCAGATGCAGCGGTTCTTTGCGGCGCTGGATGAGATCCTGGGTGAATAAATGCCGCTCCCGCAGCGCAAGACACCGCGCCTGAAGGGCTATGATTCCATTCTCACCAACCCGGCCCGCTGGGCCATGGATAAGTTTTATACAGAGGGGGAGAACCATACATGATCGCAATCGTTGACTACGGCGTGGGCAACCTGTTCAGCCTGTCGTCCAGCGTCAGAAGCCTGGGCGCAGAGGTGCGGGTGACCCGCGACGCCGCGGACCTGCGGGCGGCGGATCATATCCTGCTGCCGGGCGTCGGGGCATTCGCCGACGCAATGGCCAAGCTCGAAGCCACGGGCCTTGTGCCCGTTCTGCGCGAGGAAACGCAGAAAAAGCCGCTGCTGGGCATCTGCTTAGGCATGCAGCTGCTGTTTGAAAAAAGCTGCGAGTACGGCGAGCACCACGGCCTCGGCCTGATTCCCGGCGAGGTCTGCCCGCTGGCGGACGACCTGACCGATCCGGCGCTCAAGGTGCCGCACATCGGCTGGAATGCTATGGACATTGTGCCCGGGCGCGAGGCCGACCCGCTGTTCAAGTACGTCAAAAACGGCGAGTACGTCTATTACGTACACAGCTATTACGCCAAAAACTGCGCTGCATCGACACTGGCGACGAGCGACTACAGCATCCCCGTCACGGGCGCGGTGCGGCAGGGGCTGGTGTACGGCACCCAGTTCCACCCCGAAAAATCCGGTGATACCGGCCTGCGGCTGTTAAAGGCCTTTGCCGAGCTGTAAGCGAGAGGGAGGAAGTACCATGAAGCTATACCCCGCCATTGACCTGCGCGGCGGCCAGGCCGTGCGGCTTTATCAGGGCGATTACGACCGGATGACCGTCTACAACGCAGACCCCGTCGCCCAGGCGCAGCAATTTATCGACGCAGGTGCGAAGTATTTGCATGTCGTCGATCTGGACGGCGCCAAGGACGACACCACGGCCAATTTGCAGACGATTGCCGCCATTGCCAAGCTGGGCAGCCTCAAAATCGAGGTCGGCGGCGGCATCCGCGACGAGGCGCGCATCCAACGGTATCTTGACCTCGGCGCGGACCGCTGCATTCTGGGCACGGTGGCCGTAAAAAACTTCGATTTCACGGCAGAAATGGCACAGAAATACGGCGCACAGATCGCCGTCGGCGTTGACATGAAGGACGGCGCTGTCGCTGTCAACGGCTGGAAGGAGGTCACCCCCGAGCCGGGCGTGGCATTCTGCCGCCGCTGCGCCAATGCGGGCGTCAAGGCCATTATTGCCACCGATATTTCCCGGGACGGCACGATGCAGGGCACCAATATGGCGCTGTACCGTGAGCTTTTGACGATTCCCGGCATCGAGGTCACGGCCAGCGGCGGCATTGCCGCCATGGCCGAGCTGGCCGAGCTTTCCGCCATGCACTGCCACGCAGCCATTTTGGGGAAGTCGATTTATACGGGAGCGATTGATCTGGCCGAGGCCGTACGGCTGTACGAGGGGGAATGAGGACATGATTACCAAACGCATAATTCCTTGTCTGGACGTCAAAAACGGGCGCGTGGTCAAGGGTGTCAACTTTGAAGGATTGCAGGACATGGCCGATCCCGTCGAGATGGCACGGTACTACAACGCCTCCGGCGCGGACGAGCTGGTGTTCTACGATATTACCGCCAGCGTCGAGGGGCGCGGGCTGTTCACCGATATTTTGCGCCGGGTCGCAAGCCAGATTTTTATCCCGCTGACCGTCGGCGGCGGCATCAACACGCTGGACGACTTTGACCGCGTGCTGAAATGCGGCGCGGACAAGGTCAGCGTCAACTCGGGGGCCATCCGCAACCCCGGCATCATCCCGGCTGCCGCGCAGAAATACGGCAACCAGTGCGTGGTGCTCTCCGCCGATATTAAGCGTGTGGACGGCAAATTCATGCTGTTCGCCAAGGGCGGGCGCGAGAACACAGGCATCGACGCGCTGGACTGGCTGGAGCAGGGCGTCAAAAACGGCGCGGGCGAGCTGGTCGTGAACTCCATCGACACCGACGGCGTGAAGAACGGCTTTGATCTGGAGCTGCTGGACGCCGTGGCCGCACGCTGCGCCGTGCCCATCATCGCCTCCGGCGGCGCAGGCAAAAAGGAGGATTTCCTTGAGCTGTTCCGCAATCACCCGGCAGTAGATGCCGGTCTGGCCGCGTCGATCTTCCACACAAAGCAGGTGGAAATCAACGATTTGAAGCGGTATTTGCGGGAGAACGGGGTAGAGATGCGGGTGTGATCGCCCCTTCGCCATGCAGCCACCCGGTAGGGGCCGCACATGTGCGGCCCGCAACATTCCCAAAAGCGTCCTCTTGCGGGAAAGCCGCGGGCCGGGCATGCCCGGCCCCTACTGCGTAATAATAGCAAACCTACACTTTACCTCTTGCCAAAACTCACAAAAAGAGGTACACTAAACTATATTACTTTAGGAGTGTCCACCATGGAAATCACCGAAAATTCCAAGGCTCTCAAATTTGACGCAAACGGCCTGATCCCGGCCATCGTACAGGACCATTATACCAAAGAGGTGCTGACCCTCGCCTACATGAATGCCGAGACGCTGGCCCTGACGATTGCCGAGGGCCGCACCGTATTCTGGTCCCGCAGCCGCCGGGAGATCTGGCGCAAGGGCGAGACATCCGGCAACGTGCAGCGGGTCGTCTCCATCACCGCCGACTGCGACAAGGACGCGCTCGTCATCGATGTCGTCAAATCCGGCCCCGCCTGCCACACCGGCGCGGAGAGCTGCTTCTTCAACCCGGTCTATGTCTCCGATGAGCTGAAGCAGTTCACCTGGCAGGGCCTGTACGCACTCATCGAGGGCCGCAAGACCGACCCGAAGGAGGGCAGCTACACCACCTATCTGTTCGACAAGGGCCTGGAAAAGATCCTCAAAAAGGTCGGCGAGGAATCCACCGAGGTCATCATTGCAGGCTCCAAGCGCGACAGGGAGGAGACCATCTACGAGATCAGCGACCTGGCCTACCACGTCATGGTGCTGATGATCGAGCTGGGCATTTCCGTAGAGGACATCACGAAGGAACTCGAAAAACGACACGTAATTGACCATAAGGTCAAGCAGGAAAGGATGCAGTAACTATGGCAGGCGAATACCTGAAAAGCTCTGTACACGTTCATTCCAAATTGTGCGACGGTAAGAACACGCTGGACGAGATTGCGGTCACGGCATGGCGGAACGGTCTGCAAACGCTGGGTTTCAGCGGGCACAGCCACACCCCCTGTGATCTGGAATATTGCATGACCCAGAGCCGTACCGCCCTGTACAAGGCGCAGGTCGCCAAGCTGAAGGAGCGCTACGCCGGCAAGCTGGACATTCTGTGCGGCTTGGAATGGGATCTGTTCAGCGACGATGACCCGACCCAGTACGACTACTGGATCGGCAGCACGCACTATGTCAAGGGGCCCAAGACCGGCAAGTATTATGAGATCGACTGGCGCGAGGAGGATTTGCGCGCCTGCATCGACGACGATTTTGACGGCGACGGTCTGGCCGTGGCCGAGGCCTATTTTGCCAATGTGGCCAAGGTTGCCGAGAAGAAGCCCACGATCTTGGGCCACTTCGACCTGATCAAGAAGATCAACGGTGACGGCAAGTTCTTTGATGAGAACGACCCCCGCTACACCGCCGCCGCCAACGCCGCGCTGATGACCGCCGCCCGCAACCGCTGCGTGCTGGAGGTCAACACCTCTGCGGTGTATCGCGGCTTCCGCAAGGATTTCTTCCCGTCCGATGCGATCCTGAAGGAGTGGCTGGTGCTCAGCGGCAATGTCGTCATTACCGCCGACGCCCACGATACCAAGGCGCTGACCTTCGGTTTTGAGGCTGTTGCCGCCAAACTGAAGGAGCTGGGCTACACCAAGGTGCAGGTACTGGGTAAGGACGGCTTCACCCCCTGCACACTGTAATATGTGCCGTTATTTTTGCGCAAATAATTTTTAAAAGAAAATTGCAGGAAGGGGTTGACAACCCCTTCCGTTTTTTGTATAATAATACCTGCATTCTGGCGGCAGCCACTGTGGAGAGGTGTCCGAGTGGTTTATGGAACTGGTCTTGAAAACCAGCGATTCGCGCGAGCGGACCATGGGTTCGAATCCCATCCTCTCCGCCATTTTGTGATAACAAGTGAATATATAGAATCACTTTGACTTGTGGAGTAATACTCAAGAGGTCGAAGAGGCGCCCCTGCTAAGGGCGTAGGGTGGGAAACCGCCGCGAGAGTTCAAATCTCTCTTACTCCGCCAAATCAGCCGATATTTAACGCTAACACGTTGAATATCGGCTGATTCTTTTTATATTTTCCACCCTTTTCTGCTCGTAAATATTCGTAAAAAAACGCCCTAAAGCACCAGAAAACGCAACGGGTGCCTACAATGGTGCCTACACACAATCTTCGTATCGTACTACCGTTTCCGTGCCATCCCGGAAACAGTTTGTCTCCAACCTCTCTCCGCACTTTTCAAACACTTTCTCCGATAAACGTAAAAATTCATCAGGGAAGTGTTGCTATTCTTAACATTTTCTTCCTTTTCTGCTCGTGCCTTGCAATCCCGCGCCAAATCCGCTATACTCATTCTATACCATTTTATAAGTGAGGTGTCCGTTATGCGGTTATTTGATGTGCTCGGCCCGGTCATGACGGGGCCGTCCAGCAGCCACACGGCGGGTGCGGTGCGCATCGGCAGCACGGCGCGGCGGCTCCTGGGGGAGCAGCCTGCCGAGGCCGAGATCCTGCTTTACGGCAGCTTTGCCGCCACGGGGCGCGGCCACGGCACGGACCGGGCGCTTGTCGCCGGGCTGCTGGGCATGCAGCCGGACGATAACCGCATCCCGCACAGCTTTTCTATTGCCAAGGAGGCCGGGCTGCACTTTAAGATCGGCACCACAAACCTGCGCGGTGCGCACCCCAACACGGCGGTGCTGCGGCTGACCGGTGCGTCGGGCCGTAAGCTCGAGGTCGTCGGCGCGTCCATCGGCGGCGGGCGGATCAACATCTGCCAGATCGACGGCATCACGACGAATTTTGGCGGAGACCACAACACGCTGATCGTCCACAACCAGGACACGCCCGGCCATGTGGCAGCCGTCACCACCTGTTTGAGCCAGCACGGCGTCAACATCGCCACGATGCAGCTCTACCGCTCGACGGCGGGCGGCTACGCCGTCATGGTGCTGGAGTGCGACGAGCCTATCCCGGACGAGATTGCCGGGCAGCTGGGCAGCCAGCCGGGCATCGTCAAGGTCACGATTCTGAATCTGTAAGGGGGCGGGAAAGATGGCATTTTCATCCGTGCATGAGATGATCGACCTATGCAAGGAGAGCGGCAAGCCGCTGTATGAGGTTATCCTTGAGAGCGATCTGGCCGAAAGCGGCCTGACCCGCGCCGAAAGCGAGGCCGAGATGCACCGTCTGTGGGCAGTCATGCAGGCCACCAGCGACGGCTACTGCGGCGCAGACCGCTCGATGAGCGGCTTTGCGGGCGGCGACGCGGCCAAAGTCAACGCGGCAGCGGCGCGCGGCATGCTCTACGCCGACGGCTACTTTGCCGACGTCATGGCCGAGGCACTGAAAACCGCCGAGTGCAACGCCTGCATGAAGCGCATCGTGGCCGCGCCCACGGCGGGCAGCTGCGGGGTGCTGCCGGCGGTGCTGCTGCCGCTGGCGCGCGCCGGGCAGGCAGACGAGGACGCCGTCTGCGACGCATTGTATGTGGCGGCAGGCTTCGGGCAGGTCATCGCCGCCCGCGCCACGCTGGCGGGCGCAGAGGGCGGCTGTCAGGCTGAGGTAGGCGCCGCCAGTGCTATGGCCGCCGCCGCGCTGTGTAACCTGAAGGGCGGCACCCCGGAGCAGTGCGCCGCTGCCGCCGCCATGGCACTGGGCAACCTGCTGGGTCTGGTCTGCGACCCTGTGGCCGGTCTGGTAGAGGTGCCCTGCATCAAGCGCAACGTGGTGGGCGCGGTGAACGCAGTTTCCTGCGCCAACATGGCACTGGCCGGGGTGGACTACGCCATCCCCTGCGACGAGGTCATCGACGCCATGGGCCGCGTGGGCAGTCTGCTCTCCCCCGACCTGCGCGAGACCGGTCAGGGCGGCCTTGCCGCCACCCCTACCGGTGTAAAGATCGCCCGTCAGCTGGCGCAGGAGGGCTGAGCGGGAGCGTTGCCCCGGATTTTATGAGAAACCGGATGCCTCGACATTATTTGACTGACTGACCGGGCAGTGAAAAAGAAATATGACAAAAGGACTGGGGAATCTCTTGAGGTGACCCCATATCCGGAGGTTTTCCGATAACTATTATAAAACTTATACCATCAGCCACTCTCACCCTATAGCA
>OHWR01000868.1_pt1 | contig 13002 bp, 10 predicted proteins | sample 1579771 | NCBI WGS metagenome assembly OHWR01 (sample SAMEA3882542, study PRJEB24775) | human gut metagenome | biome: human-associated habitat; feature: intestine environment; material: feces | place: Netherlands | collected 2009/2010 | reverse complement strand
CTCCCACAAACTGGGACTCGCAGCTCACGAAAAGCCTTTTTCAGACACGCTCTAGAGCGTTTTATATACAAAAAAGAACATGTATTTTAACTATTAATATAATTAAAATACATGTTCTTTTTCTTTATGCAATCCCCGGGTCCACCAACAGATTGTCTCCATCCGCCGCGGAGGTTGCCAGATAATCGCACCGCTCGTTCATCTCATGGCCGTCATGGCCTTTCACCCAGATAAATTCCACCTGGTGTGGTTCTTTCGCCTGTAACAGACGTTTCCACAGATCCACATTTTTTACCGGCTCATTCTTTCCGCGTTTCCAGCCTTTTTTGATCCAGCCGTCGATCCAATGCTGGTTGAAGGCATCTACCAGATACTTGGAATCGGAATATAACTGAATCTGGCAGGGACGGTTCAGGGCTTCCAGACCCACGATCGCTGCCATCAGCTCCATCCGGTTATTTGTCGTCTTTTTATATCCTGCGGAAAGTTCTTTCTCGTGAAGATTTCCATTTCGATCGGTATAATGCAGGACACAGCCATATCCTCCCGGTCCGTCCGGGTTACCTCTGGCTGCGCCGTCGGTATAGATTTTCACTAACATAACAGTTCTCCTTTTATTTCCACACACCGGTTTCTTCAAAGTGTTTCGCGCTCTCCTGTGCCGCCTCGATAATCTTCGGATCATAACCGATCATAGCAAGCAGGCGGATCGCATTTCTCGTCATGGCTCTGCCGGTGCGGAGTTTATAGTCAAATACCACATCATTTTCCTGAATCTCTTCCTCAAAGTGATAGTTATCATACTCTTTTTCCAGGACATAGGACAGTTCGATATCGTGCGTTGCCGCCATAGCAAGAACTTTCGGTTTTGCCAGAGAATGCAGGATCTGTGAGGATGCGGCGATTCGCTCGATGGTGTTGGTTCCGAGAAGAACCTCATCCACGATACAAAGCACCGGTTCTGGTTTCTCACACTCTTCCAGAATTCGTTTCAGAGAACGGATCTCTACCATATAGTAGCTCTCGCCACCTGCCAGATTGTCCCGCAATGCCATAGAAGTAAGAACCTTCATAAAACTTCCACAGTAATCCTTTGCAATACAGGTGTGTACGGTCTGAGCCAGAATGGTATTGATCGCAATGGTTTTTAAAAATGTAGATTTTCCGGAAGCATTGGATCCGGTGATCAGCACTCCCTTCTGCATCTGTATGCTGTTTGCAACCGGATCGCCGATCAGCGGATGATACAGTTTCTCCACTTTCAAAGATGCACCCTCCCGGTCATTCACTTCCGCGAATTCAGGTTGGCTGTAATAAGGCAGACTCTCCCGGAACGAAGCAACCGCAATCAAAGCATCTAACTCTCCCATCGCCTGATACATATCTTCGATGGTAGATTCATTCCCTTCTACATGTTTCAGCATCGAATAAAACTTGATAAAATCCACCTGAAAGATAATGCGAAGATAGGAGACAATGATTGCTTCCAGACCGTCCTGTACAGAATTCGTCGAAGCCACCAGAAAAGCACCCCGGCGGAAACTTTTCATTTTCTTTCTGCCTGTTCGGATCCGGTCAAGATAGGTCTGAATCACCGGATTGTCCAGTTTTTCAAACTGATCCGCTGCCCGCAGAAGACGAAGGATACAGACAAAGCAGTTCAGATACGGTTCAATCCTTTTGGAATCCCGTGTATGAACCACCGCACTGACGCAGAGCATCAGAAGCAACAGAAACATACACGGGATCGGGCGGATCAGCGTAGCGACAATTGCCGCTGCCGAAAGTCCTGCAAGCAGAGGGTATTTTCCTCTTTCTCTGCGATCCACGTCTTTCAATGCATCGATATAATCCGCAATAGACATTTTCCAGATCTTTTTGACCTCATTTACCCGTGTCAGCACCTGAATCCGTTCTTCTTCATGGGTCTGAAAATATGCAATCAGCCGTTCTCTTTCATCCAACACGTTTCGATCCATCTGCGGCTGGCGCAATATCTGGTAAAGTACATCTTCGCCGCAGGAAGAAAGTGTATTGTTGATACGTATAAAAATTTCATCCATCTGCAGATCGTTCCAGGTGATATCATCGATCATAAACTGCTCTCCCTCATTCCGTTTCGCATAATGGGAGATGCTTTCCAGTTCCTCCTGGGTATATTCCCGATCCGGTACGGTTCCCCACCGCTGTTTCAGATGCCGCAGAAACCATTTGCGCTGCCGGATCTTATCCCAGATGATCATGGCAGCGCACAGGATCAGGATGCCCCCTGCCGTGAGCAGGGTTATCATCCATTCACTTTTCATTTATTTGATATCCTCTTTGATGAACCGTTTCATGCCTTCGCAGTTGCAGGCTCTGAACGGTTTCCTCTACTTACTCCTGTTTCAGGAATCCCTCAAAGATTCCCAGTGTCTCTTTGGTTGTCTCTTCGGTATGGGCATTGGATAAGAACATTGCCTCGAACTGGGACGGTCCCAGATGGATACCATGTTCCAGCATATAGTGGAAGTAACGTGCAAACTCCTCTGTGTCAGAAGTTTTTGCGTCTTCATAATTTTCCACATCCTGATCGGTGAAATAGATACATCCCAGAGATCCGATATGGTTGACTTTCCATGGTTTTCCGTATTTTTTCACCAGTTCTTTCATACCTTCATACAGCTTTTCTCCCATCTGGCTCATATGAGTATAGATTTCCGGATGATTTTTCAGGATTTTCAGCTGTGTCAGACCTGCGGCCATAGCTACCGGATTACCGCTCAGAGTTCCTGCCTGATATACATGGCCTACCGGTGCAATCACTTCCATGATCTCCCGTTTTCCACCAAAAGCACCTACCGGCATACCAGCACCGATGATTTTTCCGTAAGTCACCAGATCCGCCTCGATTCCGAATCGCTCCTGCGCACCACCGAATGCCAGACGGAAACCTGTAATTACCTCATCAAAGATCAGAACTGCACCATGATTCGTACAGAGTTCACGAAGACCTTTTAAGAAGCCTTCCTTTGGAAGTACCACACCCATATTAGCTGCGACCGGTTCCACGATCACGGCTGCGATCTGTCCTTCGTTTTCTTCAAACAGCATCTTAACGCTTTCGAGGTTGTTGTATACAGCCGTCAGGGTATCCTGGGTTGCTCCCGCCGGTACGCCGGCACTGTCCGGAATCCCTGCCGTCATCACACCGGATCCTGCTTTTACTAACAGAGCATCGGAATGTCCGTGATAGCATCCGGCGAATTTGACGATTTTATTTCTTCCTGTATAGCCTCTGGCGGCACGGATCGCACTCATCACGGCTTCTGTTCCGGAATTGACCATTCGGATCATCTCGATGGACGGAATATTTTCACAGATAAATTCCGCCATCTCCACCTCGATCTCGGTAGCTGCACCGAAACTCAGACCACTCTCTGCTTTCCGGATCACGGCGTTCAGAACTTCCTGATTGTTGTGTCCGAGAATCATCGGTCCCCAGGAGCTGATATAATCAATATATTTTTTGCTGTCTGCATCCACTACATATGGGCCTGATGCGCCCTCGATAAATCTTGGAGTCATCCCTACAGAACCATAGGCACGTACCGGGCTGTTGACACCTCCCGGGATAACCTTCACTGCTCTTTCAAATAATTCATCTGATCTGCTCATTATCCGATTCTCCCTTCGTCCATACATTTTGCCAGTTCTTTTGCATAATACGTCAGATAAATCTGTGCGCCGGCACGATAGGTGCTCACTGCCATCTCGCACATGATTCTCTCTTCATCGATCCAGCCTTTCTGTGCCGCTGCTTTCACCATCGCGTATTCTCCGCTGACACTGTAGGCTGCTACCGGAACGTTGGTCACTTCTTTTACTTTTGTGATCATATCCAGATAGGAAAGTGCCGGCTTTACCATGATGATGTCGGCTCCTTCATCCACATCAAGAAGAGCTTCTTTCACACCTTCCCGGCTGTTGTGCGGATCCATCTGGTAACTTTTTCTGTCTCCGAATGCCGGAGCAGAATCTGCCGCTTCACGGAACGGTCCGTAGAACGCAGATGCGTATTTTACTGCATAGGACATGATTGGGATCTCTTTGTGACCGTTTTTATCTAACATCCTGCGAATCGCCAGAACACGGCCATCCATCATATCAGAAGGTGCCACCATGTCCGCACCTGCCTGTACATGGGAAAGAGCTGTCTTGGCCAGCAGATCCAGAGTGCTGTCGTTTTCCACTTCATGCCCGCAAAGCATGCCACAGTGCCCATGACTGGTATATTCACACAAACACACATCGGTAATATAATACAGCTCCGGGAATTTTTCTTTTCCCACCTGCAGCGCCCGCTGTACGATGCCATCCTGGGCATACGCCTGACTGGCAATCTCATCTTTGTGATCCGGGATACCAAAAAGCATCACACTTCCCACACCTGCTTTCGCCAGGCGTTCCAGTTCATATGGCAGACGATCCAGCGTGTAGCGGAACTGCCCCGGCATGGACGGAATCTCATCTTCTCTTCCGGTGCCTTCCTGTACAAACATCGGATAAATCAGGGAAGACTTGTCCATCCGGGTCTCCCGTACCATCTTTCTGATTGTCTCTCCTCCGCGGAGTCTTCTCGGTCTCTTTATCATATCCATGACTGTTCTTCCTCTTTTCTTCTGTCACTTTCTATCTTAGCTTGGTTTCTTTCTCTCTGCCGTCCGCTGTTTTCCTGCTTTCGCTACAGAGTGAATTCCCTGCAGATATTCTCCTCATTACATCAGTAACTTCCGGATATCTGCCCTTTCAATTTTATTACCAGTTCCACCAGACTGTCAATAGATGCTTCTTTTGCGACTGCAGTTTTCATTCCGTATCGTAACGCTTCCTCCTGCGTCTGTTTTCCGATACAGGCTGCAAGAACTTTCGTATAATCCAGTCCCTCTGTGGCAGCTACAAAGCCTTTTACCGTTGATGCACTGGTAAATACGGCACAGTCGATCTTCCCTCTCTCAAACTGTCCTTTTTCATCGATCAGATCCTGATTCTCATAGAATGTATCATAAATTGCCACATCATCTACTATAAGGTCTTCTCTTTTTTCCAGTTCTTCGATCACTTCTTTATTGCCGATTGCCGCTCTTGCCAGTAAAATCTTTGCTCCCGGCTCACATTCTTTTGCCATTTTTGCTCCAAGAGATGCCCCATCAAAAACTTCCGGCATCAGATCAGGATACAGATTATGTTTCTTTAATGCTTTTTCTGTTCCTCTTCCGATGGCGGCAATTTTTATCTGTCCCAGTGCGCGGATATCTTTTCCGGCTTCCATCAGCAGTTCAAAGAAGATTCTTACACCGCTCGGACTGGTAAATGCAATCCACTGATAGGTGTCAAGTTTTTCAAATACCCGGGAAAGATTTGTTCTGTCTTCCACCGGTTTCACACCGATCGCCGGAAGTTCCAGCACCTCGGCTCCCTGTTCCCGCAGTTTCTTTGCCATGCCGGAAACCAGTTCTTTCGGACGGGTTACCAGAACTTTATAACCGGCAAGCGGCAGTTTTTCATACCAGCCAAAAGTATCTGCCACCTGACAGACCTGTCCGACCACAATAATTGCCGGTGTCTGGATCTTCGCCGCATCGGAGGCCTGTTTTAATGTATTCACCGTAGCCACTACTCTTTTCTGCCCCGCGGTAGTTCCCTGTTGTAAAACAGCCGCAGGTGTCTCCGGATCCATACCGGCTTCAAGAAGCCCTTTACAGATATCTTCCATCGCCGTGATTCCCATCAGGAATACCAGCGTTCCTTTTGTTCTGACCAGGGCTTCAAAATCAATGTTATAACTTTCTCCTGCCCGTTTGTGACCGGTGATCACATGAACAGAGGAACAGAAATCCCTGTGTGTGACCGGAATTCCGTTATAAGCCGGAACCGCGATACAGGAAGTTACACCAGGTACAACCTCATATGGAATTTTATGTTCGCACAGAAGTTCCAGTTCTTCTCCACCACGTCCGAAGAGAAACGGATCGCCACCCTTCAGCCGTACCACCCTTTTTCCTTCCTGTGCTTTTTCCAGAAGAACTTTATTAATATTTTCCTGCTTCATCGTATGATGCCCGGCACGTTTGCCCACGTTGATCTTCTCCGCATCCTCCGGTACCATTGTCAGCACACCGTCACCTACCAGACTGTCATATACCACAACTTCCGCTTTTGCAAGGATGTCTTTTCCTTTGATGGTAAAAAGTCCCACATCACCCGGACCTGCACCTACCAGCCAGACTTTTCCCTGTCTACTCATTTTTTCCAACCTCCCAGACCAGTTTTTTTGCCAGATTCACACCCAGGGTCTCCGGATCTTTCACAGAGCCTCGCATCGTTCCGATCTTATGTTTTCCGGTACTTTCCTGATAATACAGACCGCGCAGGAAAATCTCATCACCTTCGATTACCGCATGGGCCGCCACCGGAGAGGAACATCCGCCATCCAGATATCGGACAAAGGCACGCTCACAAAGTGCTGCAATCGTTCCCTCTCTGTCTGCAAAACGCTCCATATATGAATAATCTTCTCCCTGTCGTCCCTGTACTGCAAGAATACCCTGTCCTGCTGCGGGAATCACTTCATCTGGCTCATAATATCTGGAAATTCGTTTCTCCAGTCCCAGTCGTTTTAATCCTGCTGCTGCCAGGATCAGTCCGCTGTACTCTCCACCATCCAGTTTGTTCAATCTGGTCAGCACATTTCCACGGATACTTTTAAAGGTCGCTTCCGGGTACATCTGCTGCAGCTGCAGGATTCGTCTCTGACTGGAACATCCAATCGGTTTCGACAGATCCAGGTTGTCTGCACCTTCCGGAAGCACCAGCACATCTCTGGGATCTTCCCTTTTTGAAAATGCCACGATCGGCAGTTCTTCCGGAACTTCCATCGGCATATCTTTCAGACTGTGTACGGACAAATCACTTCTCCTCTCCAGCAGTGCTTTATCCAGTTCTTTTACAAACAGTCCTTTTCCGCCCACTTTATCCAGCGTCCGATCCAGAATCTTATCGCCGGTTGTTTTCATCGTAAGCAGACGGATCTCTTTTTGCGGACATTCTTTTTTCAGATATTCCATCACCATTTCACTCTGGATCACCGCCAGACGGCTCTCCCGGCTTCCGATGCAGATGGCATTGTTTACCATAGCCTCGATCTGTTTTCGAAGTTCGGCAGTTCCTTTATGGTCTTTACCCGATCCATTGATGCCGATCACATAGGGATCTTTCCGGATCACTCCCGGAAAATGAAAATCACATTTTCCCTGATTGCTTGCCACATTCACAAGAGCACCCAGACACTTTGCCACACTGTAGATTCCATTATTTAATTCGGGATCATTGGTGGCAGCCAGCACCATCCAGGCATCATAAATATCTTCTCTCTGATATTTTCTGTGGAAAATCGTAATTTTTTCTTCTTTTTCCAACTCTTCCAGCTCTCCGGTCACTTCCGGTGCTACCACGACGATCTGTGGTTCAAACGAAAGTAAGGTCTTTACCCGTCTTGTGGCAATAGCTCCCCCGCCGATCACCACGATCTTTTTCTCACTGATATCCACAAATAAAGGAAAAAAAGCGCTATTCTTCATATACTTTTTCCAGTCCTTCCACACAATCTATAAACGCATCCGTCTCCAGGGTATCCCTCAGCCCGAAGATCATCTTCGTCACTACTTTTCCCGCTGCCGTATCGATAGATGCTTCCAGGTCTTTCCGCTCCTGTTCGCTCAGCGGAAGTTTGCCAAGAATCTTATGTAACCGGAGATTCAGATCCGTCACCGCGTCCTCTTTGATCTCCTGAATCCGCGGAATCAGCGCCCGTCCCTGATACCAGACATAAAAATCATCGATTTCTTCCTGAATGATGGCTTCTGCCTGTTCCATCGACTGTATCGTTGCCGCACTCGGTCCGCTCAGTTTGAAATCATCGATGGTATACAGTTCCACGCCTTCGATCTCACTGAGTCCCGGTTCCATGTCCCGTGGAACGGCAAGATCAATAAAAACAATCTGTTTTTTCAGTGACAGCTGTTCTACCTGTTCTTTTGTCAATGTATAATTCGGGCTTGCTGTGGCACTGACCACCAGATCACAGCCCGGAAGAAAATTGAGACGTTCTCCATAATTGATTCTGGAACATCCCATTGGGATCGTCACCACACCGCTTCGGTACTGCCGGACGGTAACCGTCACATCCGCACCGGTTCGTTTCAGAGACTGCGCCGCCAGTTTTCCCATCTCTCCGTTTCCGATAACCATACATCTGGCATCCGAAAGCGGGAATTTCCGTTCTTTTAGCATCTCAATCGCCTGATCCATCGCGGTCTGATTTGCTCTGGAGAAAATAACATTTGTCTTTACTTTCTTTCCGGCCGTCACCGCTTTTCGAAACAGCACTTCCAGTACATTATCCGTCACAAAGGCCTCTCTCGCCAGCGTCAGCGCATCCTTGACCTGTGTGATGATCTGATCTTCCGCCAGAATCATGGATTTTAACCCGCTGGTCAGATGAAACAGATGGTCCACGGCTTCTTCCTCGTTTCGCTCCACAAAATATTCCCCGTACTGGGTTGGATCCACTTCTTTTATCTTGCAAAGTTCTTCTAACAGTGTTCCGTTCCAGTCAGCCTTCGTACTCGCCCACAGTTCCATACGGTTGCAGGTGGACAGGATCACGCATCCCTGGATCCCCGGTATTTTCTTCAGGCGTTCCATGGCCGCTGTCGCATTTTTCTTTGTAAATGAAAACATGGCACGGATATCTACATTCGCTTTATTATAATCGATTCCGATCATCGATATACTCATTTTTTGTTCCTCCCTGACAGCATTTTATCGCAACTGTTCAGTTTTCTCACAGTTACAGGGCAAAATGCATTACGAGTTATCATACCACATCTTTCGCTTTTAGAAAATAGTTACACTGTTTTTTCTACAGACAATTGACAAAAAGTGATTAATAAAGGTACACTACATAGAGAGGAATTATCACTATTGATGAAAGGAACAAAACCTTATGTCTAAAACAAGAAAAGCGATTCTGGTGGTCAGTTTCGGTACCAGTTTTCCGGATACCTGCAAAAAGACCATCGATGTGATTGAACAGCGCATCGGAGAACATTTCTCCGATTATAAGATTTACCGTGCCTGGACCAGTAAAATGATCATGGCAAAACTTCTGGAACGGGACAATATCCGGATCAACAACGTAACCGAGGCCATGGAACAGATGATCACAGACGGCATCACAGAAGTGATCGTACAGCCTACCCATGTGATCAATGGTATTGAAAATGATCTGATGAAAGAAGATGCTCTTGCGTTCAAAAATCATTTTGAACGCATCACTTTTGGTGATCCGCTTCTTACCACGCAGCAGGATCATGTGGAGATCGTCAATGCCATCTGCCAGGAGTTCTCCAATCTCCCGGCAGACTGTGCACTGATCCTTATGGGACATGGAACCAGCCACTATGCCAATGATGTCTACGCAGCACTTGATTATCGTTTTAAAGATCTTGGATTTTCCAATATTCATCTGGCTACCGTAGAAGGCTATCCGACACTGGAAAATGTCACCCGTATGGTAAAAGAACAGGGAGCAAAAAAAGTGATCCTCACACCTTTCATGATCGTAGCGGGAGATCATGCACGAAACGATATGTCCGGCGATGACGAGGATTCCTGGAAAAATCAGTTCCTGGCAGCAGGATACGATGTGGAATGTCGTATGAAAGGACTCGGTGAATACCCTGCAATACAGGATATGCTGATCCGTCACGTCACCGAAGTCTGCTAGAGCGTGGCTGAAAAGAAGCGATATGCAAACTCCTACCATTGCATACCGCTTCTTTTTTACTGTATTCCCTGTTGTCTCTTGATCCTGTCGACCAATTTTTCAGAGAGATTTTTTATTATGTATTCAGTTTATATAATATCTTATCCCCGTTTTGTGGACCATGCAGAACAGTCCCATACACCGGTAGCCAGTCCTTCATAGAATTCCGGTTCGTGGCAGACCATCAGGATACTTCCTTTGTAGTCTTTCAGCGCACGTTTTAATTCTGCCTTTGCGTCCGCATCCAGATGATTGGTCGGCTCGTCGAGAACCAACAGGTTCGTCTCCCGGTTAATAAGTTTACACAACCGCACTTTCGCCTGTTCTCCTCCACTTAAGACACGTACCTGACTCTCGATATGTTTGGTGGTCAGGCCACATTTTGCCAGGGCTGAACGAACTTCGTACTGGGTGTAAGAAGGGAATTCTTCCCAGATCTCTTCGATACAGGTTTTCGTGTTGTCCTGGGAAGATTCCTGCTCAAAATAGCCAATATACAGGTAATCTCCCAGCTGGGCAAACCCATCCAACGGTTTGATCATTCCCAGAATGCTTTTTAACAGGGTCGTCTTACCGATACCGTTAGCTCCGGTCAGTACTACCTTTTCTCCCCGCTCCATCTCCAGATTCAGTGGAGAAGATAACGGTTCGTCGTATCCGATCACCAGGTCTTTCGTACAAAACAGCTGTTTTCCGGCAGTTCTTGCTTCTTTAAACAGAAACTGTGGTTTCGGACGTTCCTGCATCAGTTCGATCTTTTCCATCTTATCCAGCTTTTTCTGACGGGACATCGCCATGTTTCGTGTGGAAACTCTTGCTTTATTTCTTGCCACAAAGTCTTTCAGTTCACTGATTTCCTGCTGCTGTCTCTTATAAGCTGCCTCCAGCTGAGCCTTTTTCACAGCATATACTTCTTCAAAGTGATGATAATCTCCCACATAACGATCCAGCTTCTGGCTTTCCATATGATATATGATATTAACCACACTATTTAAAAATGGAATATCATGGGAAATCAGGATGAATGCATTCTCATACTCATTCAGATACCGCTTCAGCCATTCGATATGCTGCACATCCAGATAGTTGGTCGGCTCATCCAAAAGCAGGATATCCGGTTTTTCCAGCAGTAATTTTCCGAGAAGGATCTTGGTACGCTGTCCGCCGGACAGTTCCGTCACATCACTTTCCAACCCCAGCTCCAGAAGTCCCAGCGCCCGAGCCACTTCTTCTACTTTCGCATCGATAATATAAAAATCATGCATTGTCAGAAGATCCTGGATTGTTCCCAGTTCTTCCATCATTTGTTCCATCTCTTCCGGGGAAGCCTCTCCCATCTGATCACAGATGGTATTCATCTTTTCTTCCATTTCGTACAGCCAGGAAAATGCAGAAGACAGCACTTCCCGGATGGTCATTCCCTTTTTCAGTTCCGCGTGCTGATCCAGATAACCCACACGCACATTTTTCGCCCACTCGATCTTCCCTTCGTCCGGCATCATCCGGTCAGTGACGATCTTAAAAAATGTGGATTTTCCTTCTCCATTGGCCCCCACCAGTCCGATGTGTTCCCCCTTTAATAACCGAAAGGACACATCCTGAAAAATGGCTCTGTCACCGAATCCGTGGGACAGGTGTTCTACGTTTAATATACTCATAAATGTTATTCTCCTGTTCTTTGTTATGATACCAGAGTCAAAAGGTCGGAATTCTTACGCAAGCTTGCTTGCAGGAAGATTTCTGAACTTAGAACCCGCCAAAAACATGAGTAGGTAGCTATTTCTCGAAGAAAAATGAACGGATTACTTATGTTTTTGAGGATTGCGGAAGTACGAAGTACGGAACAATCCGGTATTAAAGATATAAAAGGTGTCCCGCCATCTTGCGCAGCGGGACACCCTCTTAACAACTGCAAAATAAATTATATCCGATGATCATCAGGGCTGCTGCAATCAATACCGTCCACACACAGGTGAGAATCAGCAGCTGGATCAGCATACCCACACCGATCCAAAAAAGTACAAACCCCAGGACTCTCGTGATTACTCACCCTGCTTTTTCTCCTCTTGATTCAGTATATGCTCGATATCGTCGGCGGTATTCGCATCGTCCTTGTCTTTTCCTGTAAATTTCTCTGCCAGATCCGGAACCATGTCGAGGATCTTGGTGATTGCATCCTGATTCTTTACATTTACCAGCTTCGTTCCGTTTTTATTGATCACCAGAACAGCTGACGGGGAAATTTTTCCACCCATACCGCCTGCTCCGTTGTTTTTATTGCCTTCTGCAAATGCTCCGGCTCCCACGCCGAAAGATACATCTACCAGAGGTAAGATAATAGTATCTCCTACGGTAATCGCATCACCGACAACGGTTTTAGTGGTGATAAAGCTGTCCATTCCTTTAAAAAGTGCTTCTACTGTATTCTGAAAACTGTTTTCTGCCATAGCAAAAACCTCCTTTTATCTGATCTTTTTCAAAGTCTTTCGTACATCCGGGTTGCGATAGATCTTCCATGCCTGCCACAGCAGACAGGCTACCACGATCCGTCCTTTCATCTGAAGCTGTCCCTCCAGAATCTTTTCCTCAAATCTTGGATACACTGCCACGCCTTTTCCGTACAGCGGATAGGCGATCGCCACTGCACCGAGTATCTGTCCGGTCAGTGCCGGATCTTCGCATCCGAAGGTGATGGATCCTCTGATTTTTCGTGGCAGAACATGGCGGATCAGTTTTCTTCCCTTTTCTGTCAGAAAATGAAGTGCAGCCAGCGTACTCTCTTCGTTCCACAGCGTTCGCCATCGCTTTATTTTATCATAGAATCCCCGGAATGTTAACCTGATATTTGTAAGCTTTTTCTTTAGTTTTCCCGGAAATCCCAAAATCGAACCGACGATTTTTTTACATCTGTTCCAGAATCGTGACAGTTTGTCGGAGACTTTTTCCTTTTCTTGCTGTTTTCGTTCTGCTGTCTTTATTTCTGTCTTTTTCGCCTCCGGCGCAGCCGTCTTTGATTTCTCTGGTTTCGTCTGTTTTTCTGTCGATTTTTGCTCTTTCGCAGCCGTTCGTGTCTTTTCTTCTATCTGTAACGGTTTTTCCTGCCCTTTTTTCTTCGCAGCTGTTCTTTTTTCCGG
>OHWR01000859.1_pt1 | contig 13076 bp, 15 predicted proteins | sample 1579771 | NCBI WGS metagenome assembly OHWR01 (sample SAMEA3882542, study PRJEB24775) | human gut metagenome | biome: human-associated habitat; feature: intestine environment; material: feces | place: Netherlands | collected 2009/2010 | reverse complement strand
TCAAAGATAATTATGAAATTAAGAATTTATTAAATCGAAGATAAAAAGTAGGAGAATTGAAATTTAGAAGGGAAAAAGTCAATAAGTTAAAATCATGAGAGTAAAAGTATAAAAATAACTATAATAAAAAGAAAAGGGAAGCACTATGAACAATAAACAAAAACAAATACATACAATTGATACGGTTTTTCCTTTGATTTTTATTCTTCTTTTTGGATTTTGTGCACTGGCATTGGTTCTTTCCGGTGCCCATGTATACCAGGATACAACGGATGGATTAAAGCAGAATTATACTATTCGGACAGCGGCAACGTATTTGCAGGAAAAGGTGCGGGAGTACAGCAGTGAATCTCAGATAGAAGTTCTTTCACAAGACGGGCAGACAGTAATTGCACTTTATGAAGAGGGCGATAGCGACTATGTGACATACATTTATTTGTATAAAGGCAAGCTGCGGGAACTTTTTACAAAAAAAGGACGTGATGTTGTCTGGAGCAGCGGGCAGGAACTTGTTTCAGCAGATACATTTTCTGTTACGAAGCAAAAGGAGGATTTGTTGCAGATAGAACTTAGCGGAGACGGACAAGAAGAATTATTGTATATAAGAATATACGGGGAAGATAGCAAATGAAACGAGTAAGACATTCCAGATCGGGATTATTTTTAATTGAATTAATGATCTGTATTTTATTTTTTTCCATTACAGCGGGAATTTGTATACAGTTTTTTGTAAAGTCCCACAATATGAGTCAGGATGCAAAAAATCTGTATCAGGCTCAGCAGGAAGCGGCATCTATGGCAGAAATTTTAGAAAAGGATATAGATTCTCTGGATAATATTTCTGTTTATTATGATAAAGACTGGAATCAGTGTGATAAAGAAGAAAAGATGTACTGGCTGGAAGTAACGCAGGCACAGAATCAGGCGCAGGAAGACGATTTAAAAAAGGTAAAAATTGCGGTGTATTCTGGAGAAAATTCTAAAGGAGAAAGTTCGAAAAAAGAAGAAATCTATCATTTGAACCTGAGTATTTATATACCCTAAAAGAACGAGATATCATGGACAAGTACATTCCAGAGTCAACTACCCACGACCTAAAGGTCATGGGCTTGTAACTGCCCAGTCGTACTAACGGCTTACACCTCCGACCTTTAATCTCCGATAGATATTGCTAGCATATTGGGTAACAGTTAACAAGGCTCCTCCCACCACCTAAAGGTAGTGGGTTTCCGCCTATGGCAAACGAAAGGATTTTATTTATGAAGAAAAGAGAAATCCCTGTAATGAATGTCGGTATCTCACTTATCATTTTAATTTTTATGAATATTTGCCTTGCTGCATTTGCTGTTCTGTCTCTGGAAAATGCAGTTTCAGACTATTCTCTTAGTAAAAAGACAGCAAAGCATACCACACAATATTACGAGGCAGTGAATAATGTGCAGGAGCAGCTGGCGAAGAAGAATCAGGAACTTCGGGAAAAAGCAGAAACAAAAACTACAGAGGCTAAGAGTAGTCAAAAAAAAGCAGAAATAAAAACTGCGGAGACTAAGAGTACCGATAAAAAGATAAAAGTGAAAACTGTAAAGAATATGCAGAAGCAGTCTCAGAAGGATATTAAAAAAGTTGCGAAAAGCCAGATAAAGTTGACAGAAAGCGTTTCAAAGAGCCAGCAGCTCGTTGTTACATTACAGCTAGATGAAACAGGAGGTTATCCACAGTATTACATACAAAAATGGAAACTTTGCTCATCAGATGACTGGCAGGCCGATGATTCTCTGGATGTATATCAGAGTGGCGAATAACATTATAACATTGGAGGGGAGACGAAATGGGAATACAGGAATATTTACAGGAAGCAACGGGAAAGGGTGCATCTGATTTATTTATCGTAGCCAAATTACCTTTAACTTATAAAATTAATCGAAAGATGATAAGGGTGGGGGATCGTCTGATGCCAGAAGATACCCGTAAGTTAATAGAAGATATTTATGTGATTGCACAGGAAAGAAAGATAGAAACATTAGAGAAAAATGGAGATGATGACTTTTCCTTCTCTATTCCAAACTTAGGAAGATTCCGTGTTTCTACTTACCGTCAGAGAGGATCTCTGGCAGCAGTAATCCGTCTGATTGCATTCCGGCTTCCAAATCCAGAAGAGCTTAGTATCCCATCTCAGATTATGCAGCTTGCAGAATACAGAAAGGGTCTTGTTCTTGTAACAGGTTCCGCAGGAAGTGGAAAGTCTACAACACTTGCCTGTCTGATTGAACAGATTAACAGCACGAGGGAAGAACATATCATTACATTGGAAGACCCTCTGGAATTTTTGCATCGTCATAAAAAGAGTATTGTAAGCCAGCGTGAGGTGAGTTCTGATACAGAAAGCTATAAAGTAGCGCTCAGGGCTTCTCTTCGTCAGAGCCCCGATGTTATCCTCCTTGGAGAGATGCGTGACTATGAGACTATTAATATTGCGATGACAGCCGCAGAAACGGGACATCTTGTTTTTTCTACACTTCATACACTGGGGGCAGCCAACGCGGTAGACCGAATTATTGATGTATTTCCGGCTAATCAGCAAAGACAGATTATCGTACAGCTTGCCTCCGTACTGAATGCGGTTGTTTCCCAGCAGCTTTTACCAGATAAAGAAGGGAAACTCATTCCGGCATTTGAACTTATGACAGTCAACCGTGCGATTAAAAATATGATTCGAGATAATAAAGTGCATCAGATAGATGGACTCATCGGTTCTTCTGGGCAGGAGAAAATGTTCTCAATGGATTCGTATATTACAAAGTTATATAAAGAAGGGAAAATAACGAGGGAGACGGCACTGGATTATGCAACGGCTCCGGAATTAATGGCACAAAAGCTTTTAGAGCGTGTTTGAAAAATCATTCCAGCAACCTGCACGCCTCAATTTACGGTATATTTTGCCTTCATTCAGTTGACGTAGCCCGCTACGCCGCCCTCATTCAGGCGAAATCTCCCGCAAATTGCGACGCACATCTTGCAGAAAGCATTTTTCAAACACGCTCTAGTATGGTGGATAACTTTTAAAGGTGTACAATTAGTACGGATTTGGGAAAAAATATTGACGTGACGAATCCTCTGTGTTATTATAAAAATAATAAATTAATATGTTCTAGTGGGCAAACCTTGTGAAAGCAGGGGACGCAAAGCCAAGGGTCTAAGGGCATAGCCTATGACAGCCGGTTGCCGCGTTTTGATGCGTATGGATAATATTATCGAATATTATGAGTGGCCGTGTGTATCTGCTAGAGATATAGGCGGTTTTTTGTAGAATTAAGAGGACATAGTCCTCATCCCCGCATATTCTCATAATAAACTCGTAACATTTGATAATGCCATAAGCGAGGCACTTATCAGAAAAGGAGGAGTTTTTATGAAGAAAAGAAGTAACAAGTCGTTTTTAGCTTCTGCAGCTTATTTAGTAGTAGCTCTTGTTTTATGTGCGGGTGTTATTTTTTATACAGGTAATGGCGGTACAGGATTAACAGTTGCAGATATCACAGATACTATGCCGGAGACAGGTACAGATGAGATCGTAGCTGGTGAAGAAGAAGTACCATTAGCCAGCGCACCAAAGGTTTCTGTTAAGAAGTCAACTAAGACAACGACAAAGAAGAAGACTTTAAAGAAAGCAGCGAAAAAGACTAAAACAACGACAAAGAAGAAGACTTCTAAGAAGAAGAGTACAAAGAAGACAGCTACCGTACAGACTGTAACAGAGACAACTGTTCAGACTACAGAGAAGACATCTACTAAGAAGAAATCCAAAGTACAGACAATTCGGACTACAGTAGTTACAACTGTTAAGACAACAACTCAGACATTTGGAACAACTACAACAACTACAACGAATAATGCTGCTTCTGTAGGAGCTTCTACAGCAGTTTCCAGTTCAGGATTTGCAATTTCCAAGTTCAGTGATATTAAAGGCCATGTAGATTCTAAAGTTTATGATGCCTTTGTAAACCTTGGATTTGAACTTAAGATTAATTCCAAATTAGCAACAACTGGTGTGTTTAGTACAAAGAATCATAATATCCAGTTAAAGAGAGGTCAGTCCTCATACTTACTCCATGAGTTAGGCCATTTCGTATCTGCATTAAAGGGACGCAATGGTAAGAAGATTGATCAGTCCTCAGAATTTACAAGAATTTATAATGAAGAGAAGTCCGCTTATGTAGGCAACAATAAAGCATATGTAACACAGGATGCAGCAGAATACTTTGCAGAATCATTCCGTGATTACACAGAGAATCCATCTGCATTAAAGAGCCAGCGTCCTAAGACATACAGCTATATCAGCCAGATGGTAAGCTCCCTTTCCAGCAGTGATGTGAAGGCTTTCCGTAATGCATATGGATGGTATTGGAGCATCAACAAATAATATGAGTTAATTATTCTAATTTTAGATTAATTGAATAATTAAAAAGGTCAGGTAATGTAGTACCTGGCCCTTTAGTAATTTTTTAGAATAAACAGACGGTCCCAGAGAAGGACAATATATAAAAATGCTTCGTTTCACTGAACTCTTAACACTTGCTTACCGCACTCGTGTTAAGAGCTTGCTCAAAGGCACATTTTTATATATTGTCCTTCTCTGGGACCTGCCCTTGTATGGAGAAAAAATTATTAAAGGGCTGGGAAAAAATAGAGGGATGAGAGAGAGGCATGTTATTTGTTGGTTTTTTGCTTTCAGGATGCTTTTAAGGAGGAGTATGTATAAAAATTCATATAAAATATAAAATCTAATGAAAAAACCTTGACATTTTGTATAATGTGGCATATAGTTGTATATACAAGAACGACACGGAATATTTAAGGTGTTGGAGGGGGAGAAAGATGAGAAGGGAGACTATACGCTGTTTGAAAGAAACAGCAGCGAAATGCAGGCTGAATGTAGTTCGAATGTTGAGAGCCAGTGGTCATGGTCATATTGGAGGAACGTATTCTTCTATAGATATTGTTACCGCATTATATTTTTACAAGATGAATGTAAATCCAGAGAAGCCTGATTGGGAGGACAGGGACAGGTTCCTTTTATCAGCAGGACATAAGAGTATGGTACAGTACGCAGTCTTAGCTGAAAAAGGATATTTTCCAAAAGAAATTCTGGATACATACGGACATTTACATTCTAAGCTGGCAGGACATCCGAATATGCATAAGCTTCCAGGAGTAGAGGCAAGTACTGGTGCGTTGGGGCATGGCCTTTCTATTGCGACAGGAATGGCAATGGGATTACAGCTGGATAAGAAGCCATCTAAGGTATACACCATTTTAGGAGATGGCGAATTAGCGGAAGGTTCTAACTGGGAAGCAGCAGCGGCAGCAGCGCATTATAAACTGGATAATCTTACAGCAATTGTAGATTTTAACGGATTACAGATTAGTGGTAAGGTTACCGATGTAATGGATTTTACTCCAATTGGAGATAAGTTTAGAGAATTTGGCTGGGCGGTAAGAGAAATTGATGGAAACAATATGGATGAAATCGTGGAAGCATTTGATGCATTACCATTTGAAGAAGGAAAACCATCTATGATTGTTGCTCATACCGTAAAGGCAAAGGGACTGAAAGAAGGAGAAGGCAAGGCGTCCTATCATTACTGGAATCCAAGTAAGGAAGATTGTGATGCATTAGAAAAAGATTTGATGGAACAGCTTAGGGGGTATGAAGATGAAATTTGATAATTACATGGACCCGAGAAAAACATTTGGAAAAGCTGTGACACAGGAGGCGGAAAAGAATGAGGATATTGTTGTTCTTTCTGCCGACAGTGGTAAAAGTTCTGGATTTGGAGAATTCATTGAGAAATATCCAGACAGATATTTTGAATGTGGAATCATGGAACAGGGAGTCATCGGAATTTCCTCTGGACTGGCCACTACAGGAAAAGTACCTGTTTTTTGTGCAATCGCACCGTTTGTAACGGCAAGGCCATTTGAAATGTTTCGAAATGATCTTGGATACATGAACCAGAATGTAAAGGTAGTAGGTCGAAACTGTGGAATCACTTATTCCGATCTTGGTGCGACACATCATTCGTTAGAAGATTTTGCAATTGTTCGAATGATTCCGGGAGTTACTATTTTAGCACCGCAGGATCCATATGAGATTGAAGAAGCAGTAAAGGCAATGCTTTCCATGAATGGCCCGGTTTATATGCGAATCGGAAATCCAAAGATTCCGGTACTTTTTGAAAAAGAACCATTTGTCATTGGAAAAGGACGTAAGATTACAGAAGGCGAGGCACTTACGTTAATCACGACAGGTTCAATGACAATGGCAGCAATGGAGGCAGTAGAGCGATTAGAAGAGGAAGGCATCCAGGTGGAACATATAGGAATGCCGACTGTGTGGCCGATTGATGCAGAGCTTATTTGTGATTCTGTAAAGAAAACAGGCAGAGTCATGACGATAGAGGAACATTATATCAAAGGTGGATTGGGAAAAATTGTCATGGAAACATTGAATGATAATGGTATAAACGTTCCGATAAAAATGCATGGAATTCCGCACTGCTATGCCAGCAATGGCCCTTATAATGAACTGATGGCTTATTATAAGTTAGATGCAGATGGAGTTTATGGGGGTATAAAAGAATTTTTAAAAAATGAGGAGGGTAACAAATGATTGATTTTTCAAAGATTAAATCCAAAAAAGAAGTAGGAAAGTGTTTTGACTATGCTATTTTACCGAAACAGACAACAGAGCAGACTATCCGTGACTGCTGTAAAGAAGCAATTAAGTATAATTGTAAGGCATTTTGTTTTTCATCTTCTTATTGGACTCCAATTGTAGCAGAAGAATTAAAGGGAACGGATATCCTGGTTGGAGCAGCGATCGGATTCCCATTTGGACAGCAGACAAGTGCAGTAAAAGCATTTGAGACAGAAGAAGCCGTTCGTATGGGTGCAACAGTGCTTGATAACTGTATGAATGTTGGAGCATTAAAAGATAAAAGATACGATGAGATTAAACAGGAATTTAAAGAGTATGTAGAAGCTGCACAGGGCGTAATGACGAAGATGATTATTGAAGTATGCTACCTGACAGATGACGAGATTAAGGCAGCATGTGAGCTTTGTATTGAGGCTGGAATTGACTGGGTTAAATCTTCCACAGGACAGTATGCAGGACCAACTCTCGAGCAGGTAATCTTAATGGCTGACTGCTGTAATGGAACAAATACAAGAGTAAAAGTATCTGGTGTAAAAGATCCAAGACCACAGAACGCATATGTATTCTTAAGAGCAGGAGCAGACCTTATCGGAACAAGACAGGCTCCACAGATTATTGATTCCTTTGATACAATGAGAAAGATTGGAATTATTCCTCCATATGAAGGAGAATAAATAACAGCAAAGTATAGATGATTTGAAGATATGAAAACGGGAGGGCAAAGTTATGGTTGATTTATCTAAAATGACAAAATGGGATATGGGTAAATTATTTGATTTCTCTGTATTACCAAAACAGTCAACAGAAGCAGACATCAGAAGAGGGTGTCAGATTGCAAAAGAATATAACTGTAAAGCATTTTGTTTTTCATCTTCTGAATGGACTCCAATTGTAGCAGAAGAGTTAAAGGGAACAGATATCATGGTCGGAGCAGCGATCGGATTCCCATTTGGCCAGCAGTCAAGTGCAGTTAAGGCTTTTGAGACAGCTGAAGCGGTACGTTTAGGAGCAACAGTACTTGATAACTGTATGAACGTTGGAGATTTAAAAGATAAAAAATACGATAAGATTCTTGCAGAATTTAAAGAGTATGTGGATGCCGCACAGGGCGTAATGACAAAAATGATTATTGAGACCTGTTTCCTTACAAAAGAGGAAATCGTGACGGCAACAAAGTTAGTCTGTGAAGCAGGAATTGACTGGGTTAAAACATCTACAGGCCAGTATGGCGGGCCATCTGTTCAGGATGTTATGCTCATGGTAGATGCAGTAAAGGGAACAAAGACAAAGGTAAAGGTTGCGGGAGTGAAGGACCCAAGACCACAGAATGCGTTCTGTTTCATTCAGGCGGGGGCTGAATTGATTGTAACAAGAGCCGCAGTAGAAATCCTTGATGCAGTAGATGATTTAAGAAAAATCGGCTTAATACCAGAGTATACAGGAGATAAATAAGAATAAGCCGATAATTTAATATAAGGCGGCAGGCCGATATATTAAGAAAAAATACGGTTTATACATAAGGACAATATAAGGTGCTTGAACCGAGATAAGGTATAAGGGAAATACCAGTAGAGATACAAACGATATATCTTTGGAGGAGGTATTCGTTCATTTACGGAGACGTTAATTGAATAGGGAGGAGTTACATATGGCACAGTATTTAGTAGGATTAGACGGGGGAACTACAGGTTGTAAAACATGTATCTTTGATCTTGATGGAAAGTTAGTAGGAAGCGATTATCGTGAATATCCTTCTTATTATCCAGAACCAGGATGGGTAGAGCAGACTACGGAAGACTTACTTCCTAACTTTTATGACAGTATCAAGACAGCAATTAATAAATCTGGAATTAATCCGGAAGATATTATTGGATTTGGATTCTCAAGCCAGGGTTCCGTAATCGGAATGTTAGATGAGAACGGCGAATTATTAAGACCTTGGGTTGGATGGCAGGATCTTCGAGGTGAGGGCGAAGGTATTGAATACCTGACAAGCCGTATTCCAAGAAGCGAGATCTACAAACAGACAGGTGACCCGGTAGGAACTACTTTTTCCAATGCAAAACTGGCATGGCTGAAATTACATGAGCCGGAAAACTGGGAAAAGACAGCATTATTCTCCACAATGCAGGACTATTTCTTAAAACAGTTCGGAGCAGATGATTACTATACCGATTATTCTTCTGCAAGCCGTGAGGGAATGATGGATATTGATAACGAGTGCTGGTCAAAAGAAATGCATGATATTTTGGGAATCGACCTTTCAAAACGTGCAAAGATCGTGAAAGAACCAGGAAAAGTTGTAGGTCATATCGGAAAAGAAGTTTCGGAAAAGTCAGGACTTCCAGTAGGCACACCAATCTGTATGGGCGCACATGACCAGAACTGCTGTACATTCGGTGCGGGCGCAGTTGATGACGGAACTGCTGTTTTGGTAATGGGAACATTTGGCTCCTGTTTCGTAGTATCTGATAAATCCATTCGTGATCCAAAAGAAAGACTTGTAGTAAAAGGAAATCATGGATGCGGAAACTTCACCATTGAAGCATTTTCCAATACCGCTGCTTCCTCATACCGCTGGTATAGAGATACGTTCTGCGACTATGAAAAACTCATGGCAAAAGAACAGGGAGAAGACCCATATGATTTAATCAATAAACAGATCGCAACTTCACCGATTGGAGCAAATGGTATTACCTTCCTTTCATTTCTTCAGGGTGCTGGAGGAGCAAGAATCAATGGAAAAGCAAGAGGAACTTTTGTAGGAATGACACTTGGAACAAGAAAAGCAGACATGGCCCGCGCCGTTATGGAAGGAATCTGTTATGAAATGTATGATATTATTCGTGCAGAGGAAGATTCTGGAATTAAGATTGACAAGATTCGCCTGGCCGGTGGTGCTGCAAAATCTCCATTATGGTGTCAGATGATGGCAGACATTTTCAAACATCCAATCCAGATTCTTGAAAATGGAGAGGCAGGATGTCTTGGCGCAGCTCTTTACGCAGGTGTTGGAGTAGGCGCTTATAAAGACTGTCATGAGGCAGCAAAAGTAGCCAGAACTACAAAAGAATACACCCCTAATCCAGATAACTACGCAGCCTATGATGCGGCTTATAAGAGATTTTGTGATGTATATGATGCTTTAGATAAGAAGATTTTCTAAAAAATAATAGCATTTAAATAATCGTATTTAGTATATCTGATTTTTAAAAAGAATGAAAAGCCGCGCCTGGGTATCATGTGCCTGGGCGCGGCTTTTTGATATATTTATTCATTTATTTATAAATTATATTACAGATAACTATGAAAAAATGTCAGATATATTAGTATAACTTGACTATTATTAGATATTATTTTATAGTTTATTATAGCATTGTACAGGTAAGGAGAAAAATATGTTAGAGAAAAATAGTCCAAAACCATTGTACCAACAGTTAAAAGATATTCTCGTTGATGCAATAGATTCTGAAAAGTGGAAAGTGAATGAAAAGATTCCATCAGAGAATGAATTGAGTTCTATTTATGGACTGAGCAGAATGACGGTCCGTTCTGTACTTACCGATCTGGTAAAAGAAGGCCTTCTTTACAGAGTGCAGGGAAAGGGAACGTTTGTTGCAGAGAAGATTGTGACAGTCAGTCCATCCTATATCGGTATTCGTGAGCAGTTAGAGAAGATGGGATATGAGGTTGAGACAAGGATTGTTGAATGTCAGGAAGAGCGTTCAAGTGAGACAGTAGCTAAAAAGCTCAATCTTTTATCGGGAGAGTCTGTATTTAAGATTAAGAGAGTTCGTTATATTAAGGGAGATCCGATCAGTCTTCATATATCTTATATTAATGCAAGATACAAAGAAAAGCTAACAGTAGAGATGTTAGAGAAAGAACAGCTTTGTGTGCTTTTGAGCGAGAACTATGGGATTCACAAAAAGAAAGTATCCGAAACATTAGAATCTGTGGTTGCTTCTAACGAAGAAGCAGAACTTTTAGCGGTAGAAAAAGGTCACCCATTATTATTGTTAAGGGATGTTCTTTATGATGAGATTAGCCGCCCATATGAATATACGAAAGTCGTATTTCGTGGAGACCGAATTAAAATCCGTTTACAGTATGAGGAATAAAGACGATAGAATAGATGTATTAATGATTAGAAAGAATAGCGTCAGAGCGTGTTTGAAAAATCATTCCTGCAACCTTCACGCCTCAATTTGCAGAAAGTATTCTTTAAATATGCTGTAGTGTGAATTTATATATTGACTTGTATATACAAGTATGATATTATGGGACTATCAAAAGAGAATATAAGTTAAATATTGTTATGGGAATATGTACTCGTGGAGTCTTTCCCGCACTTGATTTTACGGCTGATTTTCCGCCAGCTGCACCCGGATTTTATCAACGTACGCACTGTGTACACCTCAAAAATCTGGGCACAACTGACAAAAATTTTCTTACAAAATCAAGCACAAAAAGATTCCGAGAGTGCATGACAAAATAAGGAGGAAACATCATGAAAAATAACAGATTTATGAATGTACTGTTAAAGGCAAAAGAAGAGAATATCGCAGTAGGAGCAGTAAATATTTTTAATTATCTGACAGCAGAGGCAGCAGTAAAAGCAGCAGAGGAAATCGGTGTTAACCTGATTATCCAGACATCTGCGGGGACAGTAGAACATTTTGGAGCGCAGAAGCTTTATGATATTGTGGACGCTGCGAGAAAAGGTGCGAAAATAGAAGTTGCATTACATCTTGATCACTGCCGTAATAAAGAACTTGGAAAGCTTTGCGCAGATACTGGATGGGACAGCATTATGATGGACTTTTCTCATCTGCCATTTGAAGAAAATATCGCAAATACAAGAGAGATGGCAGAATATGCACATAGCAGGAATGTTGCGATTGAGGGAGAAATCGGAGTTATTTCCGGTGTGGAAGAAGAAATTGTAAGTGATGAAGCCGTTGGTGCTGACTTTGAAGAGACGATGGAATTTGTAGAGCGCTCCCAGATTGATGCGGTAGCACCGGCAATCGGTACAGCGCATGGTATTTATCACGGTGTTCCTAAAATTAATTTTGAACTCGTTGAGAAACTTGGAAAAGAAAAAACTCCAGTCGTAATTCACGGCGGTTCTGGATTATCTGCAGAAACATTTACCCGTCTTATCGAACTTGGCGGAAGAAAGGTAAACATTTCTACATTAGTGAAGAATGCGTACCTTGATAAGACAAAAGAACTCATTCTTTCCGGTGAAAAGTTTGCGCCGATTCCATTTGATACCGAAGTGGAAAATGCGGTAAAAGAAGAAGTGAAGAAGCATCTGGAAGTATTTTCGGGAAAGAGAACAAGTTTCTAGTTTAAAATACACGTTTTCAGGGAGGGAAAAGTATGCTGGCAAATTATGAATGTGATTTACATGGACATACCAATCGTTCTGATGGAAATGACAGTCCTGTAGAGTATATTCGACACGCGGTACATCGCGGTGTGAAGATTTTGGCAATAACAGACCATGATATTGTTCCGCCAGAGATGATAGAGTTAGGCGGGGGCAAAAGACAGGAGATTACGGCCTACGCAAAAGGTATTGGAGTTGAACTTCTCAGAGGAATTGAGATTTCCTGTGAGACATATATTGATGATGTACATCTTGTCTGTCTTGGCTGTGACTGGAATGCCCCATATTTTAAAGAATTAGATGAATTTACGATTAACAGTAAGGTCAACAGTTACCGTAAGCTGATTGATCTTCTGAACGAGCAGGGAATGGAAATGACCTGGGAGGAAGTTCTTCAGAATAACGGTTACCCAGTCCAGGAGCAGTTTGTTCAAAAGAAAATGATTTTTGAACTTATGGCGAGAAAAGGCTATATGGAAAGCTGGAAAGAAGCAAAGTTATATGTGAAAAACAGTAAGGAAGTTAGCGTGAAGAGAGAGAAGCCGGATGCAGTTTCTGTTATCAAAGAGATTCATAAACTTGGCGGTATCATTATACTGGCGCATCCGTATCTTATTTCTGAGCCGGTATCTTATAAAGGAAAAGAGATGTCCAGACAGGAATTTAGAGGTTTTAATTGAAGCTGGACTTGATGGAATCGAAGCTTCTTACACATATGATAAGACCAGTTACGGCGGCACGATGACAAAGGACGAGATAAAAAAAGAAGTGATAGAACGTTATGCAGGCCGTGGCTTAATTATTTCCGGCGGTTCCGATTATCATGCGGATGGAAAGAAAGGTGTAAAGAATCCCCGGGAAATTGGAGAGTGTGGAATTACCAGAGAGGATTTCATGAAATATGAGAAATTAGTGCGGATTTTGCCGTAAAAAGGGAAAATTTTTGTAAATGTTACATCT